>PVML01017249.1_pt1 | contig 290672 bp, 275 predicted proteins | sample 1853371 | NCBI WGS metagenome assembly PVML01 (sample SAMN08533508, study PRJNA380276) | Human gut metagenome, whole genome shotgun sequencing project. | isolation source: participant 1, chromium library | host: Homo sapiens | collected 2017 | reverse complement strand
CATGGCAACTTTGGATGAGAAGGGAATGGACGTTGCCACGATTGTTTCGATAGACCGCACACGACCCGCTGATTCTGGATTTTTTCAATTTTGCTCAAAAAACGCAAAATATCAGAGAAAGATAAGTATAGTGGCTCAGTTGTCAAGACAAAAATCTAAGAATATGTATGGAATGATTGTGTATGTTTGCAGTCGCTTCCCTCGTGGAAGCGTGGATTGAAAGAAATAAGAATGCTTCTGGCTCGCAAGGTGCCATATCGGTCGCTTCCCTCGCGGGAGCGTGAGCAAGAAGCGGGAATTCTTGCCAGAAAATAGATTGAAAGGTTGAAAAAATAATGATTGTAATACCTATAGGTTTTAAGTGTGAGAACTTAGAAAATGAAATGTAAATTCTATTCGAATAGAATTCCGCCAGAAATAACATTAGCGAATAAGTATACTCGGAAAATATGTAAAAATTTCATTATGAAAGAACGAAAATGACCATCAGTCAGTAAGCTGGTGGTTTTTTTATACCCAAAATTGAACCTTGGCAACTTCATATTAAAGAAAACCTTGTAAATAAAGGCTTTTTAGCACTTTAGTAATGTGTTTCTTCTATTGAAATATACCTACCTTAAACCTACCCGTAAAAATAAGAGAACCACGCCTCTCTTCTGGCGTGGTTAAATTTGAATTGGTACTTCCACCTGGATTCGATTCCAAGTAATTGTATACCCAATAATTTCAAGCACCTCTTCTACCTCCGTATATTTTAAAGATTCTCGTTTAAGCTTTGAACTAAAATTCTGTACGGATGTATTTCGATTGTACTTTTTGTTTAATTCTTCTACTACCTGTGTCATAGTCCAACCAGATTTTATGATTAACGCTTTAAGATCGTCCTTTAGTGCCATGCAAACACCTCCTTTTAAATGTGCAGTTTAAAAATACATAAAAATAATAAGTTTTAAACTTGACAATTTAAATCAAATAATGTATGATTCAACTATGGAGTTTAAAGCTCAAATACACATTTGATATTTTAACTCTATGATACCACAAGCACATTAAAAAGTAAAGGAGGAAACACTATGGCAAGAATTTATGAAACTGCCAGCGCAAGACCAAAAGAAATCGAGGAATACCCTCCAATCTTGCAGGCCCGGCACATCCAGGAACTGTTAAATGTCTGCGAGGCAGTAGCTTATCAGATCATGCACATTCAGGACTGCCCTACTCTCAAGATGGGAAAACGCATGGTAGTCCCGAGAGATGACTTCTGGGCGTTCCTGATGGCTCATAAAGGCAAGCAGCTGTGGTAAGTGAGGAGTGTAGCCTATGAGTGAAGACAAACGTTTGAACGAAGTAATTCGGGTACAGAAACGCCCTAGTAACTTCGTAATGATGGACAAATCCTTTCTGGAGGATATAAGACTGTCATACAAAGCAAAAGGTATACTCGCCTATCTTCTGAGTAAACCGGACAATTGGAAAGTGATTGTCGGAAATCTGGTGAATTATTCCACGGATGGCAAAGCCTCTGTATACGCAGGACTAAAAGAGCTGAAAGAGTGCGGCTATTACGAGAAGATTCCGATCAGGAACAAGCAGGGAACACGCATTACCAGATGGGAAAGCACAGTGTATGAGGTCCCCGTTTCTCTACTTACCGGTTTTCAAGAAATAGAAAACGTAGATATAGAAAATCAATTTATAGAAAATCGGGAACGTAATAAAAATTATACTAACCAAGAATTAAACAATAGCAATAATAAAGTCCAGTCTGTCAATCAAGACATGACGAACGGACCGACGTTTAATGAGCTGTTGGCTGTGATCCGGGAGAATATCAGCTATAACGACCTGCTGACCGCTCATGAGGACGATATGAAGCTCATAGATGAGTTTGTGGCTATCATCCTGGACGCTCTCCTCTCAGAGAGTAGAACGGTCCGTATAAACGGCGAGGATAAGCCCAGACAGCTCGTAAAAGCAAATTTGATGAAACTTACCTATGCGGATGTGGAGCACGTTCTGTGGCAATTTAAAGAGCACGGGGATCGGATCAAGAAGAAACCTCAGTACATACTCTCCATGCTGTACCACTCTTCGATGGAGTTAAACGCGCATTACACCAACCTTGTGCAGGCAGACTGGGGGTACTGATACGAAAATGGATAAAGATTTTTTAGATTATATACCCATTTTAAATGTTGTGAGGGTGGTATTTTTATAGGACAGGCCTCCATCTATAATAAAAACAAACGAAAACAGTTTTAGTTATGGGAGGGATAGAGCATCACTATGACAGATTTATATTTTACCATCTCCGGCTGCAAGCATTATTATGGTACCGGCTTTATGGAAAAGGGAATGAAGGTTCAGCTCGTGAAAGAACCGGATAATGAATTTGACAAAGAGGCCATTCAGGTAATGGTGAAAGGACTTGGAAAATGCGGTTATGTGGCCAATAGTCCATACACGGTAAAGGGAGAATCCATGAGTGCCGGGAGATTGTACGATAAGATTGAAGATACGGCCAGGGGAAAGATTTTGTTTGTGCTGGATCAGGGCGTGTTGTGCAAGATTATAGATACTGGAATAAAAACAGAAGAATAGCAAAGGTGTATGTTTCATGTGTACTGCATAGAAAGGAATTTCCTATGAAATACATCGCTCACAAAGATGGAGAACGGGAACAGTCAGTTATAGACTAATCCTCTCTTTCCGCATAATACTCTTGCATAGTATCAAGACAAATTGCTGCCAGCCTCCCGCCGGGTCTATTGCATCCACAGTCCAGAGCAATATGATTGTTTTTACAAAAAATAAATCCCGGCTTCGGATTACTCTTAATATCCTGCGTAGGGGTATGGCCGGTTACCACATATCTGTCTTCATAATATTGCACTTCATAATCGGCTCTGTCCCATATCAGCTCTTTCAAAGAAAAGTCTTCAATATCTTTGTCGGGTGAGAAATCCCCTAATCCTCCATGAACAAGCAAATAGTTTCTATCTTCTATAATTAGTTCCTCATACACAAGGAAATCCTTGATAAAACTAATAACCTTTTTCTGCATGTCCATTGATAATTTTTGAAATTCATCAATCGTTGTCTTGCTGCCGTTATACTGCCATGTCACAAGGTTATCAAGCATCTTTTCATCAAGTGACTCTATTGAAATATCTGTTATCTCCTGCATTAAAAACTCAAGACACTCCACAGCCATAAGCTCATGATTTCCGACAAGGCAAACCACATTTTGCATTTCCATTAGCTTCAACAGGGTTCTTATGGGATGTGGTCCCCTGTCAACCACATCCCCGAGCACATATAGAGTATCCTGATCCTGTAGTTTAATTATGTCAAGAAGTCTAACAAAAAGGTCATATTCTCCGTGAATATCAGATGTGACATATATCGCCATTAACTATTCTCCTTCCCTGGCCAGGACATGCCCACAGATTTCCGGTATTCTTTTACATAATCAACCATGCGATGCAACTCCCGGGTATTCTTAATACCACTCAGGAAAAAAGCAAGTCGCAGCACAAGCTCATCATATGTAATATCCTCGGTCTTCAATTCCCGTGCAATAACTTTCGAAATTTCCTGCCGGAGTGAGCTTCCTTCTTTTAAATCCCACCATGACATGAACGTATTATCAGCATCATCTCCTTCAGGGATTGCACTTTTCACCAGTTCCTTGTATTCTTCCAAATCCGCAGCTTCTTCAGAATCTGCATAAGTATATTCCAGGTTTGTTCCGTCAAATTCTTCATTGCAACACTGGTTATTTATATCATCCCAGTCGGTAATCCAAGCATTGTCCAATAGAAACTCTAGCTCTTCCCTTATTCCAGCAACCGTCTTATTCCTTTTATCAAGTATTCCCTTAGTATCACAATAGAATATATCACCATCGGAAAAAAATTGTATGTAATCCATCTGATGCTTGGGAACAATCCGTACATCATACAGCTCCGTAGTTTTCAGAAAACCAAGTAGTTCATCTCCTTCATCCACATGAAGTTTCCGGGTGAGTGCTCTTTCAACAAATTCATAATCTGCATCATACGCCACAATTCCGTCTATAACCTTGTCGCCAATCGTAAAAGATTTTTCATTCATAGTCAGAATAAAGTTACGATAGCAATCATCTCCAATATAGGAACTTTTAAATACCGCCCAGCCGTTTTTCGCAAAACAGAACAGCGATGACAAACCATAACCAAACAATGCATACTCAAACCTCGTCTGCCACCTGAATGGACTTTGCGGAAGTGATTTTGGTATATCGAAAGTAATTCCTTTTCTTTTTAACTCAGCAGTATAATCCAGCCTCCCTTCTTTTCCAAAATCAAGTTTTTCTATCTGTACAGCTCCATCATTTTTAAATATTACCACTTTACTGTCAACGGGAAGCTCGACTTCACGTCCCTTTTTTCCAAAATACAACACTCCGGTTTCAGTAGAGTCGCCTTTCAACAGACACCTTTTTTCACCAGTTTCAATGACACCTGCAAGATCAACACCTTTTAAAATCTTTTTATTTTTATCCATACTCTTATTCCTCCATAACATGATATTTCATTACACTCATATTAAGTTTGATTTTATCAAGCAACTTCATGAACATGTTGTATTGTCCATGAATATCTGAAATAACATATGTGGCTATAAAAATCACCTCCAGAATATCAATCCCACCATATATGTAGTTCCGATTTTTCTTTTATTATTTTTCTCATCTCTTCATATTCACCATCTCTTTTACAGCTTCATCTTCCAATTCCTGTCTAGCCTGTTCTATTAATGAAATATCAGCTACTGTATGCATTTCTCTGACATCATCATCTCGAACCAAAGTGCTTCCATTTCTGTGTCCACTTCAACGAATCCTCAATCCATTTGATAGGCTTCACCGTGATTCGTATGATAACGCTGGCTACGGCTTCCCTGGCTCTCTACCACCTGCCGTTTGGCAGGGACAAGATCCTGGTGGTTTTTAAGATATAATGTGGCATTGGTATCACCTCCCTTCATCTCTATCCTATCAGAACATTGCAAATTATATATACTCAATTATGAGTATATGACAATTCATTTTTTCTTTACCTTAAGGCATTGTTGTGATATGATTTTCGAAAAGGAGATGTAAGAGAGGATGCGAAATTCAAAAAAAAACCTTTCCAATTTTTCATTGCGATTGAAAGAGGCAAGGTCTGAAATATATACTCAACAACAATTAGCCGAAAAAAGTGGTGTTAGTCTAAAAACCATCCAAAGATTAGAAAACATCGAAAAAATGGACGATCCTGCTGCAGAGCCTAAACCTCTTGCTTCAAATCTACTAATGCTTTCTCAGGCATTAGACATAACTCCCGAATATCTTTTATTCGGTGACGAAAACATGAATATATACATGATGAAATTAGAAGATGAACTTAAAAAACTATCTATAGAAGAAATACGATATTATCATAAACAAAAAATGACCGATAAAGTTTTATGTCACTTAAAGTTAACAGATTCTTTTGTGACAAATATACAGCAATACTGGAGAACCCACACTCTAAGCTGCTATCGCCCATACGTCCAAGATACAATTATTCGTTATTGCCATAACCGACCTAAAATAAAAACTAACTCATCTTCTAATTCTACCAATGTACACAAGGACTAGACAAAACAACTTCTTTTTTTTCATAGCTGTAAAGCAATGTACTTAATAATTTTCATACTAGGCGTACTGCCAATGCACTTCCTTCATCCGTATCATTACTGATACCAACTTGTGCTCCGCTACACTTGGCGGTAAAAACCCGTGGCCAGACTTTCACTAGCTAGATTAGTACCATGCTTGGCACACTCAAAAAAACCACCGGCCATTTAATGACTGGTGGTTTCGTGTTCCTCTACAATTTTCCTCAACTGATCCTTCCATTCTTCGTATGTGTAATTTGCCCCGATTTTAAAAACCACAGATGCGCGGCTTCCTGTTATTGCAATCACTTTTCTTTTTAACTCGTGAAGCTCATCATCGTTCTTCATCATGTCAATAAATTCTTTTTTCAGCATCCTACTCACCTATGATCTTCATAAATGCCCGATAGACATCCGGTATCTCTTTTTTGATGAATTCTACAATTTTGTCATCACCCTGATATAAGGCAGAAAAAAAACATCTGCAAATACCTCTAACTCCATATGTAAACGCATCAGAGCAAGTACCTTGCCAGCCAAAAGCCGCTTTCGCAGCTTCGCTTAATTGCTCTTCTTCGGTTTTCGGATATTCTCTGGTAGTTTTTCCTACCACGGAAGTAGATCATCCAAAAAAGATCGGTCTGTATCATCCATGTGCTTTGGAATCTCTGTCAGAAGATATTCAAAGTACTCGTATGGTTTTAAGTTATTCGCTTTTGCTGTTTCTGCGATGCTGTAGATAATCGCGGATGATTTTGCAGCATTGATAGTGTCTATCATCTGCCAGGCTTAATGAGTCCATTGTACCAGATTTATGCAGTTTCTGCCACCCGGCGGCTGTTTTCCTTTCGTCATTATGACGGTGGATAACCGTGCAGAGTATCTGGGATATTTTCCTGAAATTCCAGATGCTCTGTACGACTGTCCACTTGAATGAAATTCACTAATTCTTTCAGACCACAGTGTAATTTTTTCATCTGTTTTCATAATGATACAGTTTCCTTCCTTTGTTATGAAAAGAGTGTATCAGAAAAATATGGGCGCTAACAGATACGGATGATTACCTACTTACGTTGGAACTACTTGAGATGAAAGGGAACGTATTCACGATAGACGCGATCGGCACACAGACAATTTTCTGTGTCTTTTCGTGATTGATTGGAAAAATGTGAGAAAAGAAGGGGGAAAATGGTAGAAAAATGTGATGGAAGGGGTGGAGGAATAGGGGAGAATTTGGTGAATGGATGGAAGGGGTAAGATGACGGACGGAAGGTCAAGGGGGACTGGGTTGCGTCGAGTGGGGGACTTGCGCGGATGAAGAACCAGATTGGAAGACGGGAGGTCATGGATATTCCAACTCACCCACATGACCTTCCGCCCGCCGTCTCACCACAGTTCTCTCTGGTTCCAGTTCGATCCTGCTGCCGGCAGAAATCCCCCACCGATACCCCCTCTTCATCCGCCGACTTCCCACCGTTACCCATTCTCACCCCATCATAATACCGTTTTTAATTTCGCCATTCCTTTCCCGAAAAAGCTCGTAAGAAAAGAATTAAGAAAAGTTCAGCTGTAGAAATGATAAGGGATTTATGAGAATCCGCCACTATGGTATTCTTTCCTGTTTCAGTAAAAAAGGAAAAATGACTCTTTGCCGGAATCTTCTGGGGTGCCAACAGTATATTTCAAGGCTGAGAGGAAAAAGTACTGCTGAGAAGATCCTGATTCTCTATAAACATGACATTCGAAAGTGTCGGTGCTGTGGTGCACCGGTAACTACATTTCGAGTTGATGGGGGAATATATGCTGTGTTGAGATATGATAACAGAATACGCGAAAAGCGGTCTCCAGCAGGAGGCCTGTTTGTGATGCAGAAAAAAAACATTAGATTTGATTGCGGTGTTCAACAGACATCATCAAAAGTTCAAGATTCATCGGTCGTAGATGAAAGCATGATTATTAAAATCCACAGGTAGTGGCTTCGGTAACGCGACTAAGTTCAATACGGAAAAATCGGTCTGCAGGCGCGTAGATAATGGAAGCCACTACCTTTTTGTGCCTGAGACCGATTGTTTCCGATACTACTGTATTACACTCTGAATTCTCCGCTTATTTTTCGCACAGCCCTCCAAGCTTCATGCATACAGTTATATAACTTCCTTGCCCGCTCTGCATCGCCGATTGTGTAAACCTCCTCACAGACTCCAGCAAACTGTTTCGACAAACCGCTTCTTGCCTTCAGGCCAAGAGCTGCAATGACAGAATCAGCCTTAACCGTTTTGTTCTCACCGTGCTGCGTATATTCTACACAGTCTTTACCGATTGAAGTGACTTTGGCATCTGTAATTACGACAGCACCGGCAGCCGCGAGCTCTTCCTTGATTGCAATCTGCGATAATGGCTCATCCTGAAGAACAATGTCATGGAGCATCTCTACAATCGTAACCTTTTTCCCCTTCTTAGCCAGATCCAGTGCTGTTTCCGAGCCTACCAGTCCGCCGCCGATTACCACTACATTGTCCTTTACGGCAGTTTTATCACGCAGCGCCCTGTCTGCTGTGATTGTATTCTCGATTCCCGGAATCGGTGGGATCATATAATCAGATCCGACTGCAATGATCACTGCATCCGGTTTCATTGACCGGACCATATCCTCTGTTGCCTCTGTATTCATTATGACATTTACATTTGATTTCTCTACCTGACGGATCTCCCAGTTTAATACGCCCCGTGCCTCTGATTTAAACTCAGGCTCAGATGCTTCAATAAAATGTCCGCCAAGCTCTCCGCTTTTTTCAATTAACGTTACTTTATGCCCATACAAATCCGCAACTCTTGCAGCTTCCATTCCGGCCATTCCGCCGCCTATGATCACAATATTCTTCTTTTCACAGTTCTTATTAATCTGGTAGTCTCTCTCCCTGCCGACCTGAGGATTAACCTCACAGCGAATGGGACAGCCTGCGAAGAACAGGGAAATGCAGCCTTCATGTCCTCTCATACATGGGCGGATATCCTCGATCCGGTTTTGCATGATTTTGTTTGGAAGTTCCGGATCTGCAATTAACGGGCGGCCAAATGCAACCAAATCGGCTTCATCCTTCTCCAAAAGGTCCTCCGCAGTCTCAGCAGTTAATGCATTCACCGCGATTACCCTGCATTTTGTAACAGACCTCTTCATCGCTGCAGCCAGGTCAATAATTGCACCTGCCGGACGGTACATCGGTGAGATCATCCAGGTTGCCATGGTTTCATAATTTCCAACGGAAACATGAATATAGTCCACCTGCTCCTCAAACATTTTCCCAAAAGCGGTAGAATCCTCAACCGTCATTCCTCCATCGACATACTCAGCTCCGCTGATACGGAATCCAACTAAGAAATCTTCACCGACCTGTTCTCTGATTTTCCGGATGATATTCAGAGCAAATCTCGCACGGTTTTCTCTTGTTCCCCCGTATTCGTCAGTCCGTTTATTCGTATACTGACTCAAAAAGCTGCAGATCAGATATCCATGTGCCCCATGGATCTCCACACCATCGAACCCCGCCTGCTTTGCCCGTCTTGCCGCCTGAGCAAACGCATCTTCAATTCCTACAATTTCTTCTACTGTAAGGGCACGCGGCATACGGCCTACAAACTTACTCGCAACTGCGGAGGGCGCAAGAGCTTCTTGTCCGGGAACCGCTGCTCCATTCGCCTGAAGCCCTCCGTGGGAGAGCTGCAGAATTGCAATAGCGCCATTGCTTTTGATTGCCTCTGCCAACCGGTATTTACCTGCAATCAGGTGATCGGTATTCAGACCACTTGATACCAGCGAGGAACGGGATGCAATGGAATCCACAAACGTATTCTCTACAATAATTGCTGCCGCTCCTCCCTTTGCGCGCTCTGCATAGTAATCACACATCTCCTGTGACACATCTCCAATCGGTGTTGACAGACGTGTCTCCATAGGTGCCATCACCATTCGATTCTTAAATACCAGTTTTCCAACCTGAATTGGTTCCGTGATAATCTGTCTGCCCATATATGTAGCTCCTTTCCACAAAATGTAGCCGGTTTTTCTGTTATCACTGCAAACATATTTTATCAATTCTCATTTTATATCACAGAACGAGAATTGTCAATTATTCTTTTGTTTTTCCCGCTTTATTTTCAGTTTTTTTCTTGTTATTTAATAAAATGCTAGATAATTTTTCACTCTACGCTATGATACATTGTTATAATTGATTTTCTGTATTAATAGTAATGAAAAGGACAATGACTATGGAAATCTCAAACATACCGATTGATTTACGAATTAAGAAAAGTTCAGCTGCAGAAATGATAAGGGAAAGAATAGGGAAATCGTTGACTGTTGATTTTTTTTTTTTCGAAAACGAGCCTTGAATTAGGTGAAGGTTCCACTTCTTTCAAAGTTCTCTTTCTTGAAGGGACGATGGAGAAGGAAGGGATAATCGAATTGTTGACAGAAGATTCATGGATTATGTGGCTGATCGGAAAATTGAAATTCATACGAAAATGATTCAGGCCGGAAGACTGGATGTTATGGAGAGATGGATTGGGGTGACGGACGGAAGGTCATGGATGAAGGGTTGCTGTCGGTGGGGGACTTGCGACAACCTTCACAGATACACAGAAAAACCGAGATTCAGAAATTGCTTTTCCGCAATCCTAGATCTCGGTAATATTAACTACAGCTTAGAATTTTTCTGCCCATACCTCCAAATCTGCCTCACTGTCACTAAATCTCTGTTCTTAAATTCCATTTTCCATATTAAGAAAAAGGAGAAAAACAGGAGGTAAAATCCTCATCGAAAAAAACAGCCACCGTAAGTTTACCCCACGATGACTGTCTTTCTTGTTTCCTATTTTATTTCTCTACTTTTTCTTTTACTGGATCCAGGATCCGTCTGCTCCGACTTTGTATCCGTCCGGAATGGTTGTATTCACGAAGAGACGTCCTCTTGTGCCATCGGATACTGGGTTGAAGTAATACCACTTGTTATTTAAGAGCTGCCATCCGGTCAACATTCCTTTGTTCACATCGTTGTAGAACCAGTATTTGTATACCGGATCGTAGATCCAGCCGGTCATAATATAGCCGCTTGCTCCGAAGGCAAACCACTTGCCGTTGACAAATTCCCAATACGGGATTTCGGTCTGGTTGCCGGCTGCGTCTGTTGTGATGCTGCCTTTTGCATAGCTGCCATCGGCATATTTTAACCACCAGCCGATATCATCTAATATCCAGGTGGTATAGCCGGAGCCGCCCTTGCTGCTGGAAGAACCTCCGCCTTCAGAGGAACCGCCGCCGCTGGAATTGCGAACATGGATTCGTGATGTAGACTGACCAGCAAAGGCATCCGCTTTGGCACGATAACGTACCAGATAAGTACCTGCACTGATTCCGGATATGGTTTCATCGGTAAACGCTGTCCATGTAGTACCATTGTCTGAACTATACTCCATAGAAGTGTCCGCACCGTTGATCTTTCGAATACCCGCGGTCACATCTGGTGCAGCAGGACGAGCTGGAATCAACAGATTTTGTGCGTTGCTGTCTACTGTATCACCATCACCTTTTCGCACAATGGAGATAGTGGTGCCCATCCATTCTTCCTGAATGGCAATCGTACCATCAGCAGATGGTGTTACTGCCTGGCCGTTTATTGTATAGCTGCCGTCATTTGCAAAGCCAGTCAGCATTTCTGTTTGATAGTTGATACCGATAGTTGGTACATTTTGTTGCTTGCCTAAAGCCAGACCATCTTCAACCACCAAAACATTGTAAGTGGTGTCATCACTTGTAAAAAATGTCTGGGCTTGTGCTTCATCCACACCAGTTCCCATTGCTGCGAATTGTCCCGGCGTTTCCATACGAATACCGATTTGCGTTCCCTGTGCCGGAAGGCTGCTTACAGTCATATTTGGAGCAGAAGCCGGAAAGTAAATATTACTGGCCGTATTTCCCGTCATATTGTCTTGCACAATGATGTCGGTATCATTGCTAATCGTCATCTTGCCGCCGCCATTTGCACCGCTCTTCCAATCCGTTATCGTTTCACCAAATGCCTCTGACATAGGCACGCTTTCCCCATCTCCGGCTACAGCCACACCGCCGCCAGTAGTCTTAGCGGAATTGTTTATAATGCTGCCGCCATACATGGTGAAAGCACTTCCATCTGCCACATATATACCGCCGCCAAATCCCTCGGTGACACCATCGGCATTGGCACTGTTTCCGGTGATGGTTCCCCCGTACATATTTAGAGTACCATAGACTAAAATGCCGCCGCCATAGGAGTAAGTATTGCCGTTTTTCTCTCCGGTACGACCCGTTCCCCCAGTAATCGTACCGGTAGATTTACAGTCGTACAAATTTAGAGTCGCATTCTCCCTGACAACAATGATAGATCCATCTACATATGGGCTGTCAGCGCGGGTAAGCTCATATCCATTCAGACAGAGATTTACAGTAACTTCATTTGTTCCATCGCCAATGAAGAGTGTAGGATCAAAGCTTGCTGTATCACCGATTCTGTAATTGTTTGTCAAATAGTAGTTAGAGTTGGCATCAATAATGTAGTATCCATATTGATCCTTAGTAAATGATTGCATGTCTTTATCAAACAAAATTCCGCCATGCTCATGTGCTCCTGCTTCTACCAGATGGATTTCATTATTTATCTTCCGTAATTCATATTCTCCGCAGTTAAAATAATTCTCCGCTGCTGCACCGTCCATGTATGCAGACCAGCCGCTGGTCAAAACACCACCACTTTTTGCCACTGGAATCGGAGAGAGATATGTCAGTTTACCTTTCACAGTAATTACATTTTGGGGATTCATCAAGGTAATACCGGAAATTTCAGGAGCCTCCGACAGCATAATCGTACCCCAGCCCCAGTAGCCTGTATCATCACTGCCCAATGAGATACCTTTGCTTATCTTTCCTCCTGAAACAGTCAAGTTACTGCCTCTGCTAACTCTGATTTTCAGTATCTGTCCGCCACTCATTGTCATTTCTGACTTCTGAAGTATGACTACTTCACTTCCAATGCTGCCATTTCCTATTTCCACCTTGCCGCCGTTAAATGCGTGAATGGCATATTGCTCAGATTCTTTCGCAATGACCGCACTGCTTCCATCTACAATCAGCTTGGCATCCTTACTAATATAGACTTGCTCTCTATAATCTGTATTTCCGGCAATCGTTCCACCTGTCATCGTCATGGTCGAACCCTCATCCAAGCAAACAGCTCCGTCATATCCCTGATTTTTATGTCCAGTAATTTCTCCACCATACATTTTAAACTGTGATTTGTAACAGAGCACGCCTGCTCCGGCAGTATAAGCTGCGTTGTCTTGAATGATGCCGCCGTACATATAGAAATAGGCCTTTTTGCCGTTTACAAAAACACCGCCGCCGCCATCATAGCGCATTCTACCCGTCGAAGGAATATGGTTTCCTTCGATACTGCCATTATACAGGTTTAGTGTGCCTTCAACATAAATGCCACCGCCAAAATGTCCTCCGCTGAGAATTGATGTATTATAATGTGTTTCTGTTCCCGTACCACCGGTAATCTTACCTGGTGTATTAGCACAATCCGTGATAGTCAATGTTACACCACTTGGCACTTTGATAACAGAACCTTGATCTGAACTGTTTTCGTATGTGATGGAATGTCCGTTCAGGCAAAGACTTGTTTCTTCACTGGGAGCTTTCCAAGTTTCAGAAAGAGTAACATTTCCCGTAAGGTAATAGTTACCGCCACTGTCAGGAAGGGAAGTAGTTTCATTCCATTCTGTCCAAGTGACATCAGTATGTTCTGTTCCGTGGTCAGGGTCGGTACAGCTTCCACTACTGCCGCAAACAGGATGTGTATGCGCAGAGCCAGAACGAACCGGCACAGGCGCTTCACCAGTACAGACTTCGTCCAGTTTTACACCCTCCGCAGAGCAGACGAGGCAACCCGCATTGATTTCTTCCTCGGTACAGAGGGTTTCACAGGTACATTCTTCCGGCTGTGCGTCGGACGGAGCAGCCGGGTTCCCGTTGTCCTGCGCGTTGCAAATCTCGCAAACATAGGTGCAAGGTGTTCCCTCTGTGGCGTGAACATAGCCGCAGGCTTCGTCGCGGCCCAGGCCGCCATTCACCTTGTGTTCATGCTTGCAGGCTAATGCTTTGGTAATACAGTCGCTTTCCTCGCTGCATTCGTGGGTACACTCGGTCGGCTCGGCTTCTTCCGGCTCGGACGGGGTGGCGGTATTCTCCGACACGCTTTCTGCCGGGTAGCACTCTGCCGTATGCTCGTGGACGCACTCGGTCACAAGGGTATAGCAGTCCTCCGTGTGTTCATGGGAACAGGGGATTTCCGCTGTCCCTTCGGTATAGCCGCAATCGGCGGTGTGTTCGGTGTGGTGTTCGCACAGCCCGCTTGCGCCGATGGTCGTGCCGCTGTCCTGTACGCCTGCTTCGGCAAACGCCATCGTGGGCAGCATGGACACGATCAGGCACAGGCTGACAAACGCCGCAAATAATCGTTTTTTCATGTGCGCTTATCCTCCTTTGAATCGTTTGTTTTATTTCGTTTCCGATATTTGATACACAACACGGTGATAATGACGGCTGCGGTAAAGGAAATCACCCCTACCAGCACATAGCCGCCCGCATTCTCGTGAAGCAGAATAGAACCATAAAGCCCCGGTATGACGATTTGTTCAGCCCCCGTAAATATTCCCATCGACCCTGCAAGGGCGGCGGATAATAGTACACAAATGGCAGACAAGACAAAAATTCTGTGCTTTTCCATTTCACGCTGCCTTTGGCGTATTCGTTTTTTTACCATTTTCACACGGGTTGCCGTATCATACATTCCAGTTCCTCCTTTCTTGGTATTCCGGCAAGAAAAGCCGTTCACTTATATAGGTACAAAAAATCGAAAAACTACGCACCCTAAAATCAATTTTTTCAAAAAATTTTTTCTGGCATAAAAAAAGAGCCGCCAGATGGCGGCCCAATGCGCGTTTTCGATTCAATTTTCCACATGGCTGGGAAGTGATGAAAGAAACTTTCCCGTAATCTTTCCAACCAGCACAGCCAGCACAGGCAGGGTGTAGGCTACATACTGCACCCACCCGCCATAGGCGATCAGCAGGTTATAAATACCGTGGAATCCGATGGAAATGCTCAAAAGTCCCAGCGTCCCAGAGAGTTTCAGCCATCTGCACTGCCAGACATTCACGATCCCACAGCCCACGATGGCTCCGCAGACGATGTGCATGGCCCCTGTTCCAAAGCCCCGTATCAGCAGAAAGCCAAGATGTTCCGCCCCATGCTGTATCAGATAACAGATATTTTCAAAGGTTGCAAACCCGGCGGCGACAGTGAAAACGGCGGGGCGTATCTGTTCCGGCTCCGGCTCAAATACGAGCAGATAAAAGAGCAGGGGCAGGAGCTTGATTACTTCCTCCACCACAGGGGCGATCTCTGCCGTGGCGTGAAACGCAGTTGTGTCATAGAGCGCAACAAAAAAAGTGTTCACATACGCCGCCACCAGACAGGCTCCCATGCCCGCAAAGGCAAAGAGGAAAAAACGAAGATATTTGCGGCCCATACAGAAAGCGGCAACCAGGAGCGGGGCGGCGACACACACGAAGATGTTTTCAATATAGGTCATGTCCGCACCGCCTTTCTCACTGCCGGGAACAGCACGAGGAGCGAAGCAGTCACGGCAAAATCAAACCAGAAATAGGGATTTGTCAGGGTATTGCTCACCCAGGGATAGCTGGAAAGCCACAGGCAGTATTCCAGAGCAATAAAACCTATTACGGCAAGGTGGAAAAACCGCTTTCCGTGGTTCGGATGCTTTCTCTGCCAGATAAGCCCCCGTATGGCAGCCCATAGCATAGCGGACATCAAAACGCCGACAATTAGGTTATAGAGCACATTGCCTATGCTGATAAAGTACACGGTGAGCGGTATTATAATCACAAGTGCAAGCCACGGCAGACGGCTTCGCAGCGTGCGTTCTTCTTTGTCCAAAAAGCTGTATTGCAGCTGAAGCAAAAAAAGATAGCAGCTGATCCAGCCTATATCTGCCACATAGAACAGAGGCGGCGCGTCCGTGACAAGAATTGTGTAAAGCAGCCAATATAGTATGCTGAACGCAAAACAGCCGTAGAAACAGCAGAGCAGGAAATAAGGCTGTCTGCGGCTTCGCAGGTAGAACACCCCGGAAAGAATACAGCCGGTCAACACAACTAATAGCTGCGTCAGGTTATCAATGAACGCTACCATCGCTGTCCCCCGTTTCCTCATCCTTTTTCTGAAAAGCTTTGAGCTTAAAGCACAGGATAGTTACGCACACGCCCAGGACAAAGGCCAAAAGCCCAATGATGATATATCCGGCGACGGCACTGCCGCCAAAAATACTCGCCGCTGTTTCATATTCTGTATAGTTTCCGGCAACCAGTTTTTCCGAAATTCCGGGCATGGCAAAGGACACGCCCACGATCACGGCAAGACAGGCTGCCACCGAGGACAGCGCCAAAAGGCGGTTTCTCCGCTGACGCTTCTGCCGTTCGATCTGCGCTACACGCTGCCTGACGGCGGCTACCCGTTCTTCATGACTTCGCATCCGTAATGCCCTCCTTTTCCAATTTCTTTTTTAGTGCCTTTCTTCCGCGATACACCAAATCCGCAATCTGTTTTTCGGCTTTTCCCATCAGATATGCAGCCTCGGCGTGGCTCATACCCTCAAAGTAGACAAGATACAAAGCCTCCCGGTAGTCTGACTTTAACTGCTCCATGCAAAAATGTAAAATACGCCGTTGTTCCGCCGTCTGGATAACTTCTTCCACCAGTGTTTCACTTTCCGGTTCTTCTTCCAGTGCTTCCAGACTGAAATGGATTTTCCATTTGTGCTTATGCCGCAAAGCCATATTGCGAGCCGTTTTATAAAGATAGGCTTTCAATCCTCCGTCCCGGATTGCAGGTCTTTTGGTAAACAAATAGGCAAAGGCTTCAATCATCAAGTCCTCGGCCTCGTGGACATCGTGCAGATAGCCGGTTATGTATAAAATAAGAGCCGCTTCATATCGTTTCATCAGCTCGTCCACGCTTTTTTCATCGCCGTCCAGATAGCGGCGGTAAAGTTCTTCATCGGTCATTCTTTCCGCCTCCTATCTTTGCGCGGGTCGGTAGGTTTTGTTGCTGTGTCAGGGATAACCCAGGCGTTGGCAAAACGCTCCGCACCGGGGATGCGTCCATTTAAGCAATATTGTTGGACGCGCCTTTCCGACACGCCCCATTTTTCAGCCGCCTCCCGGATAGAGAGATAACCTTTCATTTTGCCATCGCCTTTCTTAAACTTATCGTGCTTGTATTCTACAAGCACGATAAGGGGGTACCCCCTTATCAAAAACTCTGTCCGCATCATGCGTTGTCAAAATTATATACGACTTCCCGAATACTTTTCAAGATGAAAAGTGTAAATACTGTGTTTTTTATAGGTTTTCTTTGGCAAAATCTATTCTGTGGTATTGTAGTAGGCTCTGGGGCAAAAAAAGCGGTAAGAAATGCCGGTGTTAATACACTCGGCCCGCATTGGCTTTGGCTGTCAAAAACTCCCGCATTTCTTCACGGGAACGCCGATACTCAGCGTAGTTTTTTCTTTTCCTCCAATAGTTTGGCATACTCGGCTTGCAGGTCTTTGACCTTGGGTAGCTTCTTCACGCCCATCTCGTCAAAGGCGTTTTTCGCCGCCTGATGGAGTAGGATTTCTTCTTCGTGTTCCTCGCGGAATTTCTTTTGGAGTAACCAGCTTTCCGGTAGGCCACATAGGTCTCGCGGGTCTTGGCATAGTTGATGATGATATGGGTACGCAGTACGGCAATCTCTGCCATACGCTTCTCCGCTGCCTTGATCTGTGCCGACAGTTCGTTGTGGTGGGCAGTGGCCGCCGCCGCTTTTTCTGCCAGTTCCGCATAGTCCAGCAGCTGATGTTCGGTGAGAAAATTTAGAGTCTGCGCCATCTGTTTCAGGTTAAAAACCTTGACCCAGCGCCTTTCCCAGCCTGTAATTTTGCCTGAATGTCCACCAGCAGATTGACTTTGGAAGGCTCCGGCTGCACGACGGATTTCTTACGAGGCGTATGCTGTTATTTCTCCGGCCAGTACCGCACGGATTTCCGCTTCACTGTACCCGGCCCCCAGCCTGTCATCCATGCGGGCTACATTCTTCCAGCCGGGTGCTTTGAGCCGGATGGCTTTCCCGCGCCGGGATACCTCACAGCCCATTTCTAAAAGTAACTTTAGCAGCGCGTCAAAGTCTGCGGGCTTTTGCTCCAGCGCACAGTCAATCATCACCCGCAGCTGCTCCCGATGGGAGGGCTTGGCCTGATCGCCCAGCCACTTGTTGTAGCTTTTTCCGTGGGTCTTGGGATTCTCCACAATAGACAGTCCGTTCTCGATACAGATGGTATTGCTCAAGCGCCGGACGGCTCTGGTGCTGCCCCAAGAGTTGCGGAACTTTCGGTCACAATCCGTACTGACCGCTGACCAGATGATGTGATTATGAATGTGCGATTTGTCTATGTGAGTGCAGACCCCAAAGGCGTGATTGCCCTTGGTGAACCGCTTGGCAAACTCCACGCCCAGGCGGTTGGCTTCCTCCGGGGTAATTTCTCCGGGTTTGAACGATTGGCGCACATGGTAAGCGATAACATCGTCCGCACCGCGCACCCGCCCGGTGGCGGCGATGTACTGCCGCTTTGCCAGCAGAAACTCTGCATCGGCGGTCCGGCTGTCACAGCCATAGCCGGTAATTAGTTTTCCGTTGTCGGTCTTTTGCGGATTTGCCACATAATCAATGATGTCGCTGACTGCCTGACTTTCGGTGCGGCCCTTGCCGATATGTAGCGGCATGATGCGTGTGGTTGCCATAGAGGGGAGCCTCCTTTCCAAAAAAAGAAAAGCGGCCTGCAAAGGAGGCCTTTAATTATGGCAAGAAGAGAAAAGAAACCAGTACACAAAGTAGTAATAACAGAGGGAAAACGAAATATCATTCAGCAACTCCTTCAGGAGTATGATATCGAAACATTGCCAGAGCAATGAGGCACTGCACGCAAAGATCTTCATAGAGTTTGTAGCACTGATTATCAGGAACAGAATCCACTTCCTGCTCAAGGAACAGATGCTGAAAGTCCATCAAAAAGAGAATTACATGACAGTGCCTGCGGCTGTCCGTGAACTTGAGAAAATCGAAATTGTGCGGCAAACAGAAGGCGAATACTATCGGGATTACGCAGTAACCGCAACGCAGAAGTCGATTCTGAAAGCATTCGGCTTATCCGAGATAAACGTCGGGAAGCAGGCTGTTGATGTTGACATTAATGAAGATCTCAGATCCTGCAATACGAAGGATATATATGTATGCGAATAATGCCTACTTAAACAATACAACTATGGATATAAAGGACAAATCAAAGCCACTCATCGTGACCAGTTGTGGCACATATCACTTGTATACCCGTCCGAAATTACCTACCTGGCGACCAAGAGGGCATCTGGATTTTCAGCTTTTATATATTGCTTCCGGCAAGGCACACTTCCACTTTGACGGAAAAGAAGAAATTGTCACCGCCGGACATATGGTACTTTATCGCCCAAGGAAGATCAGACCGAAGTGTTTTGGGTTCACTTTACAGGAAATGACGTCACCAATATTCTTCGATATTATGGTTTTTCCAAAGAGAAACACGTCTACTATTGTGGGAAAGGATTAGATTACCAGAATCATTTCAGGCTGATGATTCAGGAACTGCAAATGTGCAAGGAGCATTATGCAGAAATACTGGAAATGCACCTAAGAGAAATTTTTGTTATGATTCACCGACATTTACAATCCGCAACTAAGGTAAGCAGTAGTCAGATTGCAGAAGATATTGATGCTGCTACACTCTATTTCAACGAGCATTACAACGAGGATATTAACATTGAAGAATATGCACAAAATCACAACATGAGTACAAGCTGGTTTATTCGCAATTTCAAGCAGCATACCAGATTTACTCCTTTGCAGTACATATTGTCAGTCCGAATCTATAACGCTGAAGCTCTTTTAAAGAGCAACTTATACAATGTTACGGAAGTAGCACGTATCGTAGGTTACGATAACCCACTATATTTTAGCCGGACATTTAAAAAATTGAAGGGGATTTCTCCTACAGAATACAGAAAAAATATTGAAACCTAGAATTACAAAAAGAAGGATTGCACAGTCCTTCTTTTCGTTCGCAACTTTTGTCCACTTTTGAATCTCTTTTGGCGAGTAAGATATCTTATTTTGGATTATGATTACCTCAGAAAGAGCGAAAGGAGATGAAAAGTATGAAGCAGAGCATGATTAAATTTTTCAATGAATTACTTAGCTTTTACGGTCCTATATTTCTTCTACCAACAAACCGTATGTGGTAATTCATCACACACAACCAATCATCCTTTTCTATATGATTATTAACCTCGCCAGTTGTATTAAAATAGAAGAAGGAACTTATCACAAAGTTATTTATGTATTATTTTTCCAATCGAAACATTTTATGTATAGGTAAGCCACGTTACTGTTCACTTGTAACGTTCCGCGAGGTGTTTTTTGTGAACAAAGTTCACAGTAACCATTTTATCTTTCATCAGAGCGTAGTAAAAAATATATATTGTCATTTCTTTCAGAAAATTCATTTTCTTTTTAAACTTCTGTGATATAATGTATCATTATAAAAATTTCGGCGGATAAGATGAGGTAAACCGAGTGAAGAAAAAAACACTTGTGCCTCTTATCGTTTTTTTACTTGGTATATGCCTTGTTGGCTTTATCGCATACAAAACAGACATCCACGAAAAAACAGAGAGACACCTGAAAGCACAATTAAACGCAACTACCTACAGTGAACGCATAAAAAATGAGATTGCAAGTGGAATTGAGATTACGGATGCTCTAAAGCAGATCCTGCTCAGTGAAAATGGAAAGATTAATCAGTTTGACACGATTGCTGAAAATCTCATGTCTGCTTCTATTGAAAGCGTGCAACTCGCTCCGGATGGTGTTGTGACAGATATTTATCCGGCTGAGGGAAATGAGGCAGGTAAAATTGATCTGATTCATGATAAAGACCGTGGAGAGAGTTCCTGTTACGCAAGAGACAATCACACAGTCATTACACAAGGCCCCTTCGAATTGAAACAGGGAGGCTATGGAATTGCTGTACGCAATCCGGTTTATCTGACGGATACAAACAAACAAGAGTATTTCTGGGGATTTACCATTGTTATCCTGCGTGTTCCTGATATTTTCTCAGACTCGATTTATGCTCTTTCAAATTTTGGATATGAATATAGAATTTCAAAGACGGTCTCTCCCTGGAGTGACACTTATAAAGTTGTTTATCAGTCAGATGGTCTATTAACTCATCCGGTTTCTTATGATTTTAAAATAGGTGAAGAGAGCTGGAGATTCGAAGTAACACCCAAAAGCGGATGGCGAAACAATACACTTATAGCTGTAGTCACCGGAATATTTCTTGCTATAACCCTGCTTCTGACAGTTCTTACCCGGGTATGGCTGGTGTCCACGGAAAATAAAAACAGATTTCAGATACTGGCACACACGGATTCCCTTACCGGTATTTACAACCGCTATGGATTTGATGAAGCAGCAGAAAAAATCATCGAAAAAAATCCGAAGGCACATTTTGTGGCTGCACTTTTTGATATTGATGACTTTAAGTTTATTAATGATGTCTATGGACATGCTTACGGAGACAAGGCTTTAAAGAGTCTGGCAGACAGCATGAAAGCTTTTTTTCCACCAGATGCACTGCTTGGAAGAAACGGTGGTGACGAGTTCTGTATTCTTTTGCCTGATTGTACCTTTGAAGAGGCAGACGCACAGCTGAATCACTTCACCAGACTGCCAAAAACCTTCTCATATAAGGGAATAGAACAGCATTTTTCTATTTCTCTTGGATATGCGGAATATCCGGCATTTGCCTCCAACCATTCACAGCTTATGCGCTGTGCAGATGCAGCCCTTTATGAAATAAAGCTTCACGGAAAAAACGGATGTATGGCTTACAGAGAAGGTCTTCAGTCCGGAGTCCGCAAGCAGCTTGGATTTGCGCTTAAGGATGTCTCTGAACATCTTCCGGGTGCATTTATCATATACAGGGCAGACAAAGAAGATGATGAGCTGTTCTATGCAAACCAGGAGTTTCTTCATATGACCGGATATAAAGATATGGATGAACTCTTTCGACTTACAAACAAAAGCTTCCATAACCTGATTCGGAAGGATGAGCAGAAACAGATAGAAGCAAGCATCTGGGAACAAATTGACAGCGGTAATGAAAATGATTATATTCACTTTCATCTTCAAAAAGCTGACAGGACTTACCTCTCTGTACTTGACCATGGAAGAATCGTAGAAAGCCAGCAATACGGAAGAGTATTTTATGTATTGTTTATGGACTGGAAAGACATGCATATTCATTACAGTGATAAATTTTCCGGATAATAGAAAAAATACTGTCTGGTAGGAATTTTTGCATTCTATAAACCTACGATTTCATCATCAATCCGAGAGGTTTACACAAAGTAATTTACACTCCGCCCTGTTGCATAAAATAAGGGGCTGTCGCACTAAGCAATTAGTGCGCAGCCTCTTTTCGATGAAAAAATATAAAATAGTGACAGTGCAAATTTCAAAGTTGACTATAACACAACAAACGAGAGCCCTTTCAGGCTCTCACGATAATCTCTCTCTCATTGTTATGAAACGGAAGTATGGTATGAAAATGATTCTCGTTGATCATCTTTTCCATGTCAGTTCTGCTCTGATGATGAGGAAAATGACACCGAAATGCTGCTCCTTCCTCCAGAAGCTGTTCTACCGGACTTTTGCATTTTACCCGGCCGGTAACCATGATATCACTACCCCGAAGGACGGCCTCTCTTACATAGATTGCATTTTCTTTCTTCTTTAAGTGCGTATCTGCAAGAAGGAGGATGTCATAGCCCCTTTCGTCTTTCTGCCCTGGGATGATGGCCTTAGCACATGTATCTGCAAGCACATGCTGCATCGCTTTTAATGGTCCTTCTCGATACCACCAGGTCTCTTTCAACATTTCCCCGGCGCAGTCTGCAAAGCCTCTGTCCACACAGACAGCTGCCTGTGGGAACGCCTGTTTCAGCATATAGAACAGTTCCAGTCCTCTCCCATACTGCGGCACAGGAAAAATAACGTTGCGGCCCTCTGCAAGGCTTCGCGATACCCGGGCAGTGATATTCTCTCGAAGTTCCCTTGCCGGGCTGTTTATATGGTTATGGGCGCAGTCTATCACTGCCAGTTCTGCTTCCTGATCCTTCACGGCATCGCAGGCATAAAACAAGGAATCCTCCTGATAATCCCCACTGAAAAAAGCTCGCACCGTCTCATCCGTAATCTTAAACCACAGTCCACCAGGACAGTGACCGCTGCGGCCATACTCTGCCCTCAGCTCTCCAAACTCAATATCTCCTCCCCCGCAGACGTGGTCGAAGGGGCTTTCACACAGAATGTGTGTCCTCTGGTACTGTATTTTTCCAAGGCATAAGGTCATGGCAGAGGCCACAAGTATCCCACTAAAACCATTTTCCACAAAATAGGAAAATGCACCGGAATGATCTTTATGACAGTGAGTCATGAAAATGTAATCCACCTTTTCAAGCTCCTCTCTGGTCACAGACGGATAAGGATATGGATCCGTATCCATAATACCGCAGTCCACCATATAACAGTGCCCCTCCCTTCCGTATTCCACCAGAAAGCAACTCCGCCCGTGTTCTCCGTATCCGCCTTTTATCCTAAGCTTCACCGTAGACATAAAGCCTCTCCTCCGGTATTCTGACATATCCTTTTTCGCCATCAGCGAGGAACTGAGAATGAAGTATACAAAAGTCTTCCCCCTGTTCTGTCTCTACCTTCACACGATATACACCACCCTCAAAAGTGGACATAACAACCGAAACCGGTATCGTGTTATCTCCGTTCTCCCTCTGCCATGTGCACTCCTCCGGACGAAAACGAAGCTGAGTGTTCTGATCAGTCCTGTTTTCCGTTACAAAACCCAGCCCCATAAGCTCAGTCTTCCCCACTTTTACCTTGCAGAAACGACCTGAATCAGATATTGTGCTGACCTTTTTCAAGCAATTTCCTACTCCCAGAAGTCCCGCAACCATGCAGGTCTTTGGCTCCATGTAGCACACAGAAGGAACATCCATCTGATCGATTTTTCCGCGATTCATCACAACAATCCTGTCTGCCATGGCAAAAGCCTCAGAAGGATCATGGGTCACATGGAACACAGTTGTGCGAAGGGAATGAAACAGCTGAGCCATCTCCGTGCGCATCTCAATTCTGAGCTGAATATCAAGGTTACATAGCGGCTCGTCCAAAAGAACGATATCCGGTTTCGTCACAAGTGCCCTGGCAATCGCCACTCTCTGCTGCTGTCCTCCTGAAAGTTCCGAAGGGAACTGATCCAAAAGCCCTTCAAGATGAAGAAGGGATACTACCTCATTTAACCGATTCTCCATCTCTTTCTTTGGTAGTTTTTTTACTTTCAAGCCATAAAGGATATTATCCCTGGCCTTCATATGAGGCCATAGTGCGAAATCCTGAAACACCATGTTGATATTACGTTTCTCTGTAGGCACCATTTTTCCTGGGGCAGACACGATACTTTGGTGGATTGAAACTTCCCCTCCATCCAAGGGTAGTATTCCAGCAATAATATTTAATAATGTGGATTTTCCACAGCCGGATGGGCCCAGAACACTGATAATCTCTCCCTCCATCACGGAGAGATTGATTCCTTTAAGAATTTCCTTTGCACCGAACCGTTTTTTTACATCTTTTATTTCAAGTATTGTCTCCATGTATTTTCCCCTTATTTCTTCTAAAATTTAATCCGTACTCCAGTATCATCATAATACTGATAATACATGCCGCACCTACCATTGTGGCTGCCGCCGCATATCCGAACTTCAGATCATTGTAGGAATCACTAATATATACGGGAAGGGTACTGTAATTCGGCGGATACAAAATGGTGGTGATTGCCAGGTTAAAGACACTGCCGCCGAAAGCTGCCAGAATCGCCGACACCGTGCTATTATGCAGCAAAGGCAAAAGGACGGTGCGTAATCTACGCCCAAAACCTGCGCCCTGTACCTGAGCTGCTGTCAGAAGGCTCTTTGGTACCTTAGCCATACCTCCCACCAGCACCCGATTGATCAGTGGTATGGCAGAAGCCACGCTGGCTAACACAAGGATGGATGGCTTTCCATAAAGATGAAGCCCCAGTGGTGTAAGCCATTTCTGGTTCCACACAAAAATATAACCGATACCAAGAACTACCCCGGGCACTGCCATCGCAATAAGTGTCATCATGTCAATCACTTTTTTCAGACGGAACTCGGAATAGGTCAGCACATAGGCCACACAAAAGCCTGCAAGCATGCCAATTACCGCTGCTGCACCTGCTAATCCCAGAGAGTGTTTTATGCCGGTGAGAAGAGTGCTTCCCGTTTGGAACACGGTAATATAGTTGTCAAAGGTGAACTGAAATTTCTGGATGCTGACAGAACTGGAAAATGACATAATCAGGTTAGAGCCCACAGGAATTCCGAGAGCAATCAAACTGAATAGCAGTGACATTCCAGAAAGGATATACTCTTTTACTTTTCCAATACGTCGGGCCTGAACTTGCTCCGTTCCATTGTCCAGGAAATCGTATTTTCTCTTTCCCATTGCTGCATACTGGATTACCATTGCAATGATGATCATAACCATCAGGTAAAGTGACAGCACTCCTGCCATGTCAAAACGTACAGGTGAGGAGCAGATGGCACTGTAGATCGTATATGGAAGTGTTGGAAAGGAATAGACTGCTGTGATGGTGGAGGACATGCCGTAATCTCCCACCGTATCCATAAAAATCAGCATGGCAGCCGAACAATATGCGGGAATGCACAGAGGCAGTTGTACCGTAAGCCATGCTCGAAAAGGTGCTGCACCGTTCATTCTGGCTGCATGGATCAGGCGGGCGGGATACCACTCCATGGCAGTCTTGATGGTAACATAGGCCAGCGGAAACTTGCACAGTACCATGACACTTACCAGTCCCCAGTAGCTGAACACAAAACGATTGACGCCCTGTATCCCAAGCCATGCACTGGCAATTCCATTTCCTGCGGCAAAATAGACCCAGCCCTGAGCCAGAATAAAGGAAGGCACGATCATCAGAATCCAACTCACAAGATCCAGAATCTTTGCACCAAAAAAGCTGTATTTCACCCTGATATGAGCCAGAAATGCCGCCAAAATCAGTCCTATTGCTGTTGTTCCCACACTGAGAAAAAGAGAATTGCAGAAAGCTTTTTTCCAGAGGGGACGGACAAATACATCCAGCACCAATGCCAGATTTTTCAGATTGAATTTCTCTATATTAAGTTCCGGACATATAACCTGAAATAGTACTGCTGCCAAAGGCAGCAGTACTAAGATAATCAGGATCCCCAATATGCCAAGACCCGCTGTATTATCCCTGTTGTTCATCATCTCTCCTACTGTGCAGACATATCGGCAAACCAGGACTTGATTTCAGCCTCATTTTCTGCACCAAACTCAACATCTGCTACAGCCAGCTTTGCATTTGCATCGCGTTCCGCCTTTAATGTGACATCCTTTACAGACGGCTCAAAATACCCCTCATCTCCTGTATTAACGAGCTGCTGCTGTGTTTCCGGATCAAGAAGGAAGTTTACGAATGCTTCTGCAATCTCACGCTGCTCTGTCTGAGCACTGATCGCCGCCACACGAGTGGAGCCGGGTGCTCCGTCCTCAGGCCACACAATCTTCAATGGTTCCCCGCTTGCAACCATGTCGTATGCATTGGTCTCCTGAAGCATTGCCACAGAAATCTCACCGCTTGCCAGTGCCTGTACAACCTGAGGATTCTTCGGGAATACCTTCAACCCCTGATCGAAGAGCTGCTCAAAATAGGCTTTTCCGCCATCCATTCCGAGGCTATCCATAAAGTAAGCAGCCAGAGGATAGGCCGGAGCCGCTACTCCGGGATCTGCCAAGCCGACTTTTCCAGTATATTTTTCGTCGGTCAAATCTGCAAAAGCCTTTGGTCCATCCGCTTCCGAATACGCATCCGTACGGTATACAAGCACACCCGCTGCGTGAATATCCGTTGGATAAAAGCATTTGTTCTCTGGAACAAGCGTTTTGGAGAAATCAGTAAGACCTGCCGCATTTTCAGGTTCCCAATCTGTCACAAGCTCTCCATCCTGTGAAAGGAAATATACGTCATACATGGAATCAATCCAAACAACATCCCACTGAGGATTTCCCTTCTCGGCTGCAATTCGTGACATGGTCTCTGCACCGTTTCCGACAACAACCTCAACGTCATATCCTGTAGCCTTCTTAAACATATCTGGGATGACTGCATCGAAATCGTTCAAATATACAACCAGAGGTTTTGTTTGAGAGGTTTTCTCCTCTGTCGGAGTTTTCGCTGCTGCCTCTGTAGAAACTGCTGTCTGAGCCTCCGTAGTCTTGGCCTCTGTAGCCTCCGGTGATGCTGTGGTGCCAGCAGCATCGGATCCGCACGCAGATAAAGCAAGTGCCGCTGTCATACAGGCTGATACCATCATAATGTTTTTCCAGTTATTATTTCTCATAAGTACTCCTCCTCTGCTTTCTTTGTAAATTCGGGTTCATTGTAGCACATTGCAGGGAAAGGAAATATCACAGTAATGCTAAATATATGTAAATTCATGATTAACATGCATACAGTCTTCTGTTTTCGGACAGACTGTCTTTGGATGTGATGAAACATGTGCCACAGATATAGTCGTAATCCTGATACAGACCGCTACGATGATGGGGATGTACCCAATGTAGATACAAACCCTTTTCAGGACTCTCCCTCTGCAGACGAAACGGCCACCCATGCCGGCAGCCTTTCGCATCATGATGCAGATTACTACAAAAATGTAGAACCGCTGCCAGAGTCTTCCCGGCCCAGACAAGATGGTCCGGGAGGAAGCTAAACACAGCTCTCGATGTGACTGGTCGAGGCGTAGCAGAACATAGCATCAGGCTTGCCAGTTACATCGGCTGAACGTAATAATGCCTCCCAGATCCATCTAAGCATCTAGAAGGCATATTTTATCGCATCTCTAGTCAAAAAGAGGAAATCGAAGATTCGAATCCGATAATAATGTTTGACTTCCTGAAATATCATCACTTATTTCATAATCAATATACAAATGGATTTCTCTTCCCGTCATTCGGATTCAACTGCAAGTTCGATTCTGTTTCTGCCTGCTTTTTTTGCTCGATAGAGCGCTTGATCCGCAGTCTTAAGCATCTGTAAAGCCGGCACGGACTCATCAGCAAGAATGGTTCCACCAACGCTCACACTCAGGTATTCACCATCAGATACCTGAATTTTGTGAATCGCCTCTAGGAGCTGCGCTCCCTTTTTCAGTACCCATGATGAATTTGTAATATTCGGCAGAAAGATGACAAATTCATCTCCTCCGAATCTTGCAATCACATCGCTCTGTCTAAACATCTTTGTAAATACATCCGAAACTGCTTTGAGCATCTTATTGCCTACCATATGACCAAACCGGTCATTCACTGATTTGAAATGATCAATATCAATGATTAACAGAGCTCCACACTTAAAGAGCGTCATGTTGTATTCCAAATGCTTTACTAAGCTTTCATAATTCAGCAATCCAGTCAGCGAGTCTCGTTCCACTTTTCGCTGCATACGCTCTACCTTTTTCACGTCCTCATCGATTTTATCTGCTCGTCCAACAATACGATAAATTTTACCTGATGCATCTGCCACACTTGTATAATACGAACGATAATAATAGAATTCATCCCCTTCAAAACATCCCATGAAGTCAACAAAACCTGTCAGCTTCTTTTGCATCGCCTCTTCATAAGCTTCTTTGTGCGCCTGAGCACTCTCTGGAGCTAACCATGGATGCTGATCGATTTTGCCAAGGAACTCTTCCGCTACAAACTCTCGCACTTCCCCGTTCTGGTTCGTATAATCCAAATTCAACAAATCCTTGCTCGGATTGTAGTCGTAGGTGATAACGCCCGGCATATGTGCCAGTGCCTGAAACTGCTGCAACTTCCACTCATGCTTTTCTTCCACCTTGCGGAGTTCCTCCTGTAAGATATGCTCCTGTGTCATATCTTCTAGCTGACAGAATAACAACGCTGATACACAATCCTGCGAAACAAGTGTATCACGTATTTTCATCCAGCGCTCCGTTGTCTGGAAGAATACTTCCGTTCTGGATTCTCCATGTTTCACAGCTTGTTTTGCACATGTTTCAATCTGTTTCAATCCTTCTGTTGAAAACAGTCTATTCGCTGTCTTATCACGAACGTTTGCTGCATCTAGGACACCGCCATTTAATTCTAGAAATTTATCATTTGCCAACACTAGCTGTATTGTTGAACCATCATATTCTAAGATTGCACTTGCACCAACGCAGTGATTAAAGATAAAGGAGCTATTGTTATTAGCCTGTAGCAATTCTTGAATCAGTTCCTTATTCAACATTTGCGGATTCTCGATCTTAGCAATATCACCCGTGCGTGTCATACATTTCTGCTCAAACTCATTAATCGGCAATGGTTTTGCGAAATAATATCCCTGCATTAGATCACAGCCCAGATTCTTAAGGAAGTCCGCCTGCTGCCGTGTCTCCACGCCTTCGGAAATCACTCTCATACCCAGTCCATGTGCCATACGCACAACGGAACTGATGATATTGCCCGCCTTTGAATTCTCCTCTAAATCATCTACAAAACGCCAATCCAGTTTAATCGTCTGTACTGGTACATTTTTTAACATATTGAGCGAAGAATAGCCACTTCCAAAGTCATCCATCTCCACATGAAAACCAACCATTGTCAGCTCTTCCACGATTTCAATCAATTCCTCCGGATTATTCATGTACGCACTTTCCGTAATCTCCAAATGCAGAAGTTCACGGTCAATTTGATATTTATTTGTCAGTTCCACTAATTGCTCTAGCAGTCCGTGTCCATGCACATCTTTTCTCGACAAATTAATCGAAAGTGGCATTCGATAGCCTGCATCCTGCCATTTACGAATATACTGGCACGCTCTTTCCCAGATAAATGCATCCAGCTCCAGAATCTGTCCGGACTCTTCCAGAACATGGATAAATTCATCTGGATAAATATTACCGTATTCCGGATGGACCCATCGTGTGAGCACCTCCGCACCAATCAGCTTCCCATGACGGTAATCATACTGTGGTTGAAACCATGGTTGAATCTCCCCGCCTTCAATCGCCTGTTTTAGATGATGACTAATCTCTATAGCGCGCTTTTCTTTTTCCCACATCTCTTTTTTGAAAAATTCAACACAATTGCCTTTTACGCGCTTCGCCTGTTTTCTGGCAGAGTTCGCATAATCAAAATAACGACTGACACTGCGCTTCTCTCTTTCTCCCGGTCGATACACATAGATGCCGCCGGCGAGCTCGATATCATAATACTGACTCCTGCGTTCCTGGTAAGCCTCTATCGCCGACTGAATCGCAGCATGAAAACGTTGTTCTGATCTCTCCTCACTCACGAACTTCGCCATAAGAATGAACATATCACCGGTTACACGACCCATCAATTCATCCTTGTCTAATATAGCTGTAAGCTTTTCACCGAGAAGCTTAAGAATATAATCTCCCTCTTCATATCCAAAGTTATCATTCACATACTTGAACTGCTTAATATCACAGTACCAGAATGCATACGCCTGCTCTGGGTTCGCCTCCATAATCTGCTCGGCTCTCAGCTTGAATCCTTTCAGGTTCAGACATCCCATCAAGTTATCCTGATAATCAGAAATCACCTTAATCATACTGCCACAGATATGAGGTGCCAGTGGATATGTTATAACACGCACAAACTTACCGAGATGCTCATTGTAACGATCCATGCGGCGAGACTCATTGTTTTTCAAAGTTTTTCGATAAATCTCTGTCTGGCTGGCATTCACCACCTGGAATATCTTCCAGAAAGAATGATCTTCGATCTCTTCTTTTGTCAAACCAACCAAATCATTATGCGCATTGTTCGAATATCGAATGATATAGTTATCCGGATCATGTCGCTCATAGTCTAACACTTCAATAGCGCAAAAAGGGGTTGGCATATCATCAAAATACTGACACTTTTCAATATCAAATTCCATCACTTCTAACGCTTCCCTTCTGTTACTTTGTCTTATGTTCAAAATTCACTTTTGTTCTGCAAATCTCAGCTTTTGTTACCACTCGCATGTTCGGTCCAAATCGGGACGTCTATACAGATAGAACGAGCCATCAATACTTCCGCAAGCTTCTCCATATAGTCAACCCTTATATTGTACCAAATCGCTGGTGCGATGGCTAGCGTAGTTTATGATACATTTCTTGCTAGAGCGTGTTTGAAAATTAAAAATTGCACAAAACATATGTTTTTATGCCCTTTTTCACGATAAAATAAAGAAAAAAGGGTGTTTATTATGTTGCGGCGATATGAATTGACTGATGATGAATGGAATCGTATTGTTGATTTACTCCCTCCTGAAAATACGGGGAAGCAGGGTCGTACACGCAAAAATAACCGTACTATCCTTAATTGAATCATCTGGATTGCACGCAGTGGTGCGCCCTGGCGTGACTTACCAGAACGCTATGGTCCCTGGGAAACCGTTTGCAGCCGCTTTCGAAAATGGATTGACGACGGAATTCTCGATAATATCTTCCGACTTTTAAGCCTGGAGGCTGACCCCCAGGAATTGTCCCTGGACGCTTCCATCGTACAGGCGCACCAGCATAGTGCAGGGAAAAAAGGGGCCGCCCAATGAGATTGGACACAGCCGGGGAGGTGCCAGCACTAAAATCCATGCGGCCGTAGATGCCTATGGCTATCCTTTGTATGTCATGCTCAGCGAAGGACAGCGCAATGATATCAATTACGCCATTCCTGTGCTGGAGCATATTGATATAGAGGGAAGCAATGTACTGGCAGACCGTGGGTATGACAGTAACCAGCTGCTGGACTATATCTATGAACGTGGAGGTGAGCCTACGATTCCATCCAGAAAGGATGCTAAATTCGAACAGCATTGCGATTGGTGGCTCTATAAAGAAAGACACCTGGTTGAAAAATATTTTCTCAAGCTCAAGGGCTTTCGCCGAATAGCCACACGTTATAACAAACTGGCTGCTACCTATCTTGGCTTCATATGCATCGCGTCTATTCTAATTTGGTTAAAATAAACAAAATCAAATATTTTTCAAACACGCTCTAGTACACATAACTGTATACATAAAAACAATTTTTCCCATCCTTCATCTAAAAAAAAGACCAGCAGTCACCATTACCAGTGACTTCCAGTCTTTATAATTTTTACCTTACACCCAAATCAGCTCCTCTCTCCGGCTTATCTTTTCCCTGCTTTTCCTGGATGATTCTCTTATTGATTTCCAAGCGTTCATGGATTGACGGTTTCTTTTCTTTTCCTGGCATTTCCTTTTTCTGTGCTACTGCCTTTCTTTCAGCTTTCCCTGCCTCCTTAACTGCTGTATTCTCTCTTCTTCGCAATTTCGTTTTTAATTTCGGTTTTTCTTCGTTCGAACATGGATTGAAAATGAACAAGAGAACATCTCTGTCGCAGAAGGGGATCCGGAAAAAGTATGGAAGAAAATCGTATGTTATGGATCCATGGTTGAACATGAGCTTTGAATCATGTGGAATCTCCACTCCGTTCAAAGATCTTTCTTGGAACGAGTAATTTTGAAAATGAAGGGGGAAGGGAATATAATGACAGATGGATGAAGTTTCTGCTTGACGAATGGGAGGTCATGGAGAAATGAATCGAGTCGGGTGGGGGACTTGCGACAACCTTCACAGATACACAGAAAAACCGAGATTCAGAAATTGCTTTTTTCCGCAATCCTAGATCTCGGTAATATTAATTACAGCTTAGAATTTTTCTGCCCATACCTTTAAAAGTGCTTGTTTTCCTCCTAATGCAAAATTCAGTCAAGTGAACTACTCGGTCATTGAATGGCCGAGGATTCCCGCTTAGCAATCCTAAAAAGTTGACTGAAAATATGTTTGTATACTGCTATTTGTGATTCTTAATCCCTTAGAATATGCATTCTTCCATGGACTTTGCGAACGAGTTAACTCCACTAAATCGTATGCTGTGGATTTTCCATATTCTAACCAAATTGCTTCAATTGTTTCTTCAACACTTTCATCTGTAATTCTACTGCAGCCTTCTACTTCCGGAATTTCAGATCTTCCGTACTTTTTAAATGTTTCATACACGCTCTCATTTACGGGGCCGGATTGCTCCGCCAGATTGCCGCAGCAAATTATGGACGTGCCGATGCACTGTCCTTATGTTCCGTTTTTTCATAGGTAAACGTCCGGATCTCCGTTTTTCGGTTTAAGATGCCGGGCATCCAGATCATCAGATGGCTCTTAAAATCCAGCGTATCACTGGCATGCACAAAGGGCTCCTCCCGAAGGACTACCGACTGAATGCCCTTTTCTGCCAGTGCCTGCTGTCCCGCTCTGGCTGCCTTCATGATCAGCGCATACTGCGCGTCCCGCTCTGGTCCAAAGCTCCGGCATGGATGGACAGATGCCGCCTGCTTTAGTTTTTCTGTCAGCAGATCCACCGTCTTTGCATGTTTCTTCCAGTGTAAGAGCATCGCGATATACTTTGTCATCCACCGGCCGGAATGTTTTCCGTAAAGTTCCAGCGCGCGAAGCAAAGACGCATCCCCGGCTTCTTTTGCCAGATCCATCATAACCTCCAAAGCCTCCGGCGCCAGCTGCCAGCCATCTTCCCGGTCCGGAAGATACTGGGGCGGCACAGACGGATAGCAGGTAAAATTAAGCGGTGGGAACTTTGCCAGCCAGGCAAGCTTTGCCTCCAGTTCCCCGCAGCAGTCCTCTCCCATATATTCAAATTTATCCCACAAAATGGCAATGCGGTACTCCAGCTGCCTTAAGTATTCATAGCCCTTTACCCAGAAATGGCCAATCTCGCCATAATTGTAAAGTTCATATTCCGCTTCCAGTGTCTCAAAAAAGATCGTAAAGACATTGTGTCCCTGATGCACCACCAGAGAGGAACGCTCCTCATTCCGGTCCAGGCGGGTTCCCAGTTCTCCGCTGTAATCCGGAAGATACTCTCCCGTAATCCGCGCGTTCCGGAAAGTCAGAAAACATTCGGCCGCATCATTCATCAGGTAGACCAGACGGATATCCTGCGGCGTGTGATACCCGTTCTCGCCCTCTAAAAGTTCAAACTGATTCTGCTCTCCCAGTATTTCCAGCATTCGGTATGCGTTCATAGCTATTCCTGTTCCCCCTCGTTGGCTTCTTCCATATTCACATCCGGCTCCAGCTCCGGTGCCGGTTCTTCGGTATAACGGATCCTTAAAACTGCCTGGGACCAGTTTAAGCTCACATGGGGAGTCTTTCCCCGCTCCTTTCCTGCTTCGGAAATCTGCTCCAGCAGCTCCTCCAGAACCTGTTTCGTCAGATAGCCGCCCCGCCAGTGAAAGGTCAGCAGTTTGCCCTTCTTTGCCGCCTGCAATGCCCGCTTCTTTACATCCTCCTGCTTTGTGAAAGACAGTTTCTTTTCTTTATAATAAAAGTGGTCACCATTGGTGCAGGCAGGCGCCGGAGCAATCAGCGGTTCGTGATCCCGGAAGATATTTTTGTCATCCAGATTAAAATAATCATAACGGATTTCCTCCCCGGTCACGCTGCATTTTCCAAGGCTGTTGTCAAAGGTGGCGTCCAGATGATAATACTGCCCGTCAATGCGGACAATGTTCCAGGTGTGCCGGTATTTGATCTCCTTTTCCGGGTTATTGCCGCAGATGGCGATCATACACCAGATTCCAAGCGCATCGCACAGCACCTTCACTGCTTTGGCAATGCCTTCGCAGACTCCCACCCCCTGCCCTAACGGGCCAATGATTTCGTGAGAATAGGCCTTCTTTAATTTGTCATACCGGATATTTTCACAGATAAAATCATGAATGTATTTTTCCTTTTCCCATTCGGAAAGCGTTTTTGCCGGACGCGCCAGCTTCTCCACCCGGGACGCCATGGCCTTCTGGTGTTCCCGCACCTTGCTTTTGTCAAACAGATATTCCGGCTTCATAATGAGATTGGGAGAATCCTGATAGTGGAGGAAATGAAATCCCGATGCCCAGAACAGTTCCGGATGGTCCAGCCTCAGCAGCAGAAATACCTCAGAAAGTTCCTTCGCGTCCAAAAGCGGCAGCTGAAAGCTGTCGGAAAGCTCTGTGAGACCGGCAAGCATGCTCCGGTAAGCCGCCTGCTTTGGTTTAGTCATGTGATCATAGTAATATGTTACAGCCATGTTGTCTCCACTTCTCTCCGCAAATCACAGAACATCTGATAAAACTCATTTTTTGCCGCATCGACAATTCCAAGTGCTAAATTCCCATACTTTTTCATATAACACTTTTCCTTCCCTGTAAATGGATTCCCGAAGCTCATCCTGCATCTCAGAATCCAAGTCTACAATATCAAATTTCAGCAGTGTGGAAGTTTCCTCTTCCATATCTAAACGAAAGCGTGGAATATCTCCTCCCTGCACAGCGAGGTCAATATCACTTAGAGAATACTCTATTTTGCTTATTATAACATTCTTTTTTACATTCTGCATAGCATTTTACTTTGCAAAACATTACGAAAAATACAGACAAATATATACATTCGCGCTATAATGGGATTATATGGATACCAGATTTTTACCAAATGAGGATACCAGATTATGCTGATTTACGACTTTTCCAAACGGGGAGCCCATCCCCTTTACGAGTATTTATACCACTGTCTGAAGGAAGACATCTTAAGCGGACGCATCCCGGCAGGAACAAAACTTCCTTCCAAACGGGAACTGGCATCAGACAACCAGATCAGTGTCCGCACGGTCATGAACGCTTATGACCAGCTGCTGACAGAAGGCTATATCACTTCCGAGGAGAAACGTGGTTACTTTGCAGCGGAACTGGAAACCACGCCGGAGCAGACGTCATTTTCCATGCATTCCTCTTTTGCCCAGGTCCCCGAAGAAGAACGTGATCCGGAAGACTCCGAACCACTCTATAAAGAAGATAACTGGTATGCGGACTTTACCTCCAATAATACCATTTACGAAAAATTTCCCTTCTCCCTCTGGCGCAAGACCATGCGGGAGGTCTTAAGTGAATATGACCTGGAGCTGGTGCAGCGGGCACATTTTCTCGGAGTTCCCGCCTTGCGCCGTGCCATTGCCGACTACCTGTACCGATCCCGAGGCATGAATATTTCCCCGGAGTGCATTGTCATCGGCGCCAGCATTGAATATCTTTACGAAAAGCTCATCAAGCTTTTGCCCGCGCACTCCATATACGGCGCAGAAAATCCCGGATACCGCAAAATCCCACGCATTTATGAAGAATTCGGGCTTCCCTGGAGAAGCATCGAAATGGACGAATCCGGCATTTCCATGGAGAGTCTTCGCGAAAGCGGAGCAAACATTGTCCATGTATCTCCGGAGCACCACTATCCGCTTGGCACCGTAACCACTGCCGGGCGGCGCCAGGAACTGCTTTCCTGGGCTGCCGAAGCCACGGACCATTATATTATTGAGGATGATTACGACTGTGAGTTCCGCTACTCCACCAAAAGCATCCCGGCCCTGCAAAGCATGGACTTAAGCCACCGGGTCATCTATATGAACACCTTTAGCAAAAGCCTGGCTCCGGCCATCCGCATCAGCTACATGGTGCTTCCGAAAAAGCTGATGGAACGCTACATCTCCCGCGCCAACTTCTACTCCAACTCCGCTTCCAGCTGCGAACAGTATGCCCTGGCCCGCTTTATCGAAAATGGTTCCTTTGAGCGGCATTTGAGCCGCCTGAAAAAATATTACCGCCAGGAAGGAGAACGGCTCCTGCGCATCATCAAGCAGAGCAGCCTGATTCCGGCATCCCGCATTACCGGCGGAAGCTGCGGTACCCATCTTCTGGTCTACTTAGACACCTCCATGACCGATGTGGAGATCCGCTGGGCCGCCAGAAGCAAGGGCATCAACCTGGCCTGCCTCTCTGAATTCTGTACGGAAATACAGCCGGAATACGAGCATGTGCTGGTCTTAAACTACTGTGACCTGGATGAGCGGACACTGGTGGAAACCGTACAGCGTCTGGGGAATATCTTTATCCAGTGGTAAATCTGGTATCTAATTTATTTTTTATTTTGGTTGTTTTTCAAGCACCAAATCATTGCTATGATGTTGCCATGACAAACACACAGGGACGGCACAAAAGGTTCCCCCACATGAACAACCCGCCGACCCGCGGACACTCAAATAAAGAAAAAGGAGCGTGTATCTCATGGCAACAACTTACTATTTCTTACCTACCAGAAACTTATTCGGTGAAGATTCCGTACAGGAGGCCGGCACCCTGATGCAGAGCCTTGGCGGCAAGAAGGCACTGATCGTAACCGATTCCTTCCTTGCTTCCTCCGGCATGGCTGCTTCCATTCAGGAAATTTTAACGAGTGCAGGCGTTGAGAGCGTCGTATTTGGCGGTGCAGAGCCGAACCCGAAGGATACCAATGTCGTAAGCGGACTGGAAATGTTCAAAGCAGAAGCCTGTGACTCCATCATTTCCCTGGGCGGCGGTTCTTCCCATGACTGTGCAAAAGCCATTGGCCTGGTTGCCTCCAACGGCGGCGACATCCGGGATTATGAAGGTGTGGATAAATCCACGAAGCCGATGTGTCCGATGATTGCCATCAACACCACCGCCGGAACTGCTTCCGAGATCACACGTTTCTGTATCATTACCGATACCGGCCGCCATGTAAAAATGGCCATTGTCGATTGGCGCGTCACCCCACAGATTGCAATCAATGATCCGAAGTTAATGGTAGGCATGCCGCCGTCACTGACTGCCGCAACCGGTATGGATGCTTTAACCCACGCCATTGAGGCTTACGTTTCCACCGATGCCAACCCGCTGACCGATGCCGCTGCCCTCATGGCCATCACCATGATTACCCAGTATCTGCCAAAGGCAGTTGCAAACGGCACTTACATGAAGGCCCGCGACAAGATGGCCTACGGCCAGTATCTGGCTGGTATTGCCTTCAACAACGCTTCCCTCGGTTATGTTCACGCTATGGCTCACCAGCTGGGCGGTTTCTACAACCTTCCTCACGGTGTCTGCAACGCAATCCTGCTGCCGCACGTAGAGGAATTCAACCTGATCGGCAACGCAAACCGCTTCCGCGATATCGCAAAAGCCATGGGTGAAAACATTGACGGTCTCTCCACCATGGACGCGGCAAGAAAAGCCATTGCTGCCATCCGTCAGATTTCCGAACAGGTCGGTATCCCGAAGAACCTGCGCGGGCTGGGTGTCAAAGAGGAAGACTTCGGTATCATGGCAGAAAACGCCATGAAGGATGTCTGCCAGCTCACGAACCCGAGAAAGGCAACCAAAGAACAGGTGATCGGCATCTTCAAGGCTGCTTACTAAAAACATGTTTGCTAAATATCATTCCCAATCCTCAACATTCGCAAGCCTGGCCCCCCAGCCGGGCTTTGCGATGTTGTGACAAAAGGAGGTCCCACCATGGGCATATACGCTGTAACCGGCGGCTCACACGGAATCGGAGCCAAAACCGTAGAATTACTGAAAAAAGAAGGTCATGAAGTCATCAACATTGACCTGTTGAAAGGAGATATCACCGCAGACCTGACGACTCTGGAAGGCCGCCAGAAGGTAATTGATGAGCTGCACGCCCTACACCCGGAAGGCCTAGACGGGCTCATCCTAAGTGCTGCTGTATCCGGTGCCTGCGGAAGTCTTACAAAGATCATTTCCCTGAACTATTTCGGCGCAGTCTCTGTGATCAAGGGCACCTATGATCTCCTGGAAAAAAAGCATGGAAGCTGTGTGGCCGTCTCCTCCAATGTCATTTCCCAGGACATTGCCCGGATGGACATTGCGGACCTGTTAAACAACAACAGCGATGACGAGCACAAAATCCGAAGCGTCGTTTCTTCTCTGGATGCCTCCGATTTAAGCGTGGGAAACAGCATCTATGCCGCCTCCAAATACGCGCTGGCCCGCTGGGTGCGCCGCCACTCTGCCTCCTACGCAGCCAACGGTGTGCGCATCAATGCGGTGGCTCCGGGTAACGTAGGAAGCTCCATGACCGCCACCATGTCCCACAGCGCCAAAGCCTCCTTAAATGCCCTGCCCATTCCAACCCGCTACGGACAGGAAACCTTCATGGATCCCAAAGAAATTGCCCTGGCCATCGTATTTCTGGCTTCCGAAAAGGCCTGTGGCATCAACGGCATCGTTTTGTTCGTGGATGGCGGTACCGACGCGCTCTTAAATACGGAAAAAGTTTATTAAAGGAGGAATTAGCAGATGCTACCCATTGAAAAATACATTGATGCCATAGAAAATAAAGATTATGAAGGTCTGGGGAATCTCTTTACCAGGGACGGCCATTACTGCGACTACTGTGCCAACGGTACGCCCCAGCACGACTATCATCTGTACGGAAAAGAAGCCATCTCCATGTTCTTCCGGAACAAATTTCTCTGCCGCCAGTACTCCATTCTGGAGCCGACGGTCCTAAGCCCGTCCCAGGCAGAGTTTATCGCGTGTTTTGGCGGATATCATGTGATGGCCATTGTGACACTGCAGCAGTTATCCGCGGATGGACATATCCGCAGGTTAACCGTACGGCCAAAATAAAACGGGGCTGCCTTAAGGCATCCCCGCATGGTTTTATATCAGGTTCCGATCAGTTTTTTCAGATGCTTGCGCACTACATTAAAATGCTTCTTTAACGCTTTCGCGCCCGCCGCCTCATCGCGGGCCGCAAGCGCCTCATAAATATCCCAGTGCGCTTTCCGGAGCACTGCGGCACGCCGCCGGTCCGAAAGAATCGACGTTCTTAAGTCCTTCACAAACAGCTTTAACAGATCCTCCATCTGATCCACATAAAAGATCATCAGCTGGTTGTGGGACATCTCCATTAAGATCTTATGAAATTCCACATCCAGGGCAGCACTGTCCTGAGCACTCATGGGCTGGTCCATCTTTTCCAGTACTTCCTTCATCCGGGCCAGTTCCTCCGGTTTTGCGTCTTCCATGGCCGCCGAGAGGGCTGTCTGTTCAAATCCGCAGCGCAGCTCAAATACTTCTGTATGATTGATATGCTGCAGTACCATAGTCAGGGACATCAGCCTGGTCATGTATTCCTTTGTATTACAGCGGATATAGTTCCCGCTCCCCTGAATGCACTCGATCAGCCCCATCATCTCGAGAACGTGAAGCGCTTCTCTCGCGGAATTGCGGCTGACCTTTAAGGTTTCCGACAGAACGCGCTCCGTCGGGATCTTATCATTCAGGCGGAGATTGCCTGAGGTAATCTCCGCCGTAAAATAATCAAATACTCGTTCGTATGCTTTTTGGCTGTTTCTCTCTTCCAAGTAAACTTCATCCTCCTACAGACGATAGCAGACCTTTCCAGGATTTAAGATCATCTTCGGATCGAAGACACGCTTGATGCCTTCCATGAGAGCCATGTTAGTCTCTCCGACAGAATCTACCAGATATTTGATCTTGCCGGAACCGATTCCGTGCTCACCGGATACCAGACCGCCACAGTTGGTAGCTTCCTTATAAATGATCTCAAAGAATTTGTCGACACGGGACTTGAACTCTTCCTCTTCCAGGTCATTGGAGCACTGGTAGATGTGAAGGTTTCCGTCACCTGCGTGGCCGAAGGACTTGATGACCAGTCCGCAATCTTCGCCGGTCTTGTTGACAAAATCCAGATAATCCGCGATCTTATTGACCGGAACTACAACGTCACACTCGTCTAACAGCTTTGTCTCGTGCATGATGGCTTCCAGGAAGGAAGAACGTGCTGCCCAGGCATCCTTGATCTTGGCCGGGGTATCTGCTACCAGAACATCCATAGCGCCAGCATCTAAAACCAGCTCTGCCATCTGCTCCAGCATGGTGTCCAGATCATCCTGGCTGGCTGCATCCAGAGTTACCAGAAGGTAAGCGCCAATCTGCTGTCCCTCCAGTTCCTGCGGGAATACGCTGCGGCCAATGTAGCGCTCGGAGCTTAAAACAATCTCACGCTCCATGAACTCGATGGCCTGTGGATTTAAGCCGGACATTTTAATCTTCGGAACGGTGGAAAGCGCAGTGTTTAAGTCCTCAAACGGAATGATAAGGGATGCCACAACCTTCGGTGCCGGAATGATCTTTAAGGTCAGCTCGGTGATGATGCCGAGAGTTCCCTCGGAACCGATCATTAAGTTTAACAGAGAGTATCCGGAGGAAGTCTTGGATACGGTAGCGCCCAGATGGGTGATCTCGCCGGTCGGCAGGACTACGGTCATGGCACGTACATAATCACGGGTTGCTCCGTATTTGACTGCTCTCATGCCGCCTGCGTTGGTGGAAACGTTGCCGCCCACACAGGCAAATTTTTCACCCGGATCCGGCGGATACATCATGCCTTTGCTTAAGCAGTCATTGGCCAGATCATTTAAGAGCACACCGCTCTCAATCTCTACAACAAAGTTTTCCATATCGTAGTTTAAGATGCGGTTCATCTTGGAGGTATCCATAAGCACTCCGCCCAGCAGCGGAACTGCGCCGCCTGCAAGACCGGTGCCTGCGCCTCTCGGGGTTACCGGGATGGTATTTTCATAGCAGATTTTCATGACTGCAGCCACTTCCTCCGTGGAAGTTGGCTGTACCACCAGGTCTGGCATATGGGTGCCGTAAATCGGCATCTCATCTCTTGCGTAATCTACGTTGATATCGTCTCCAACGAGAACATGATCAGACACTGCCTGAATCTGGGCAATGATTTCCGGATTCAGCTGATTATATTTTTCCATTGTAATTCCTCCTCATATTATAAGGGTAAGCGCCCCAATCATCAAGTTTATTTGCGGTTTTTAATCTCTTCGATCAGAAGAGGAATGATTTCTTTGACATCTCCCACAATTCCTACATCCGCGATATCAAAGATGGAAGCAGCCTCATCTTTGTTGATGGCTACAATATATTTTGATCCCATGATGCCGGATACATGCTGCATGGCTCCGGATACACCGCAGGCGATATACAGCTTCGGCGCAACAATCTTGCCGGACTGTCCTACCTGATGGGCACGGGATGCCCAGCCCTCCTCGATGGCCGGACGGGATGCGCCGACTACGCCACCAAGCAGCGCTGCCAGCTCTTCTACCAGCTTAAAGCCTTCTGCGTCACCCATGCCGCGTCCTCCGGTTACGATAACATCCGCACCTTCCAGGTCAACGGCCTCCGCAATCTCTTTTGCCGCGTCAATCACTTTTGCCTTCAATGCTTCTGCTGCTACCGGCGCGTCTTTTTCTTCCACACTGCCCTCTGCTGCCTCCGGCTTTGCAAAGCTTCCGCTGCGGACCGTTGCGAACTGAACCGGTCCGGACACTGCCAGGCGCTCCAGAACGGTTCCGCCGTATGCCGGGCGTACAAACTCCACACCCTCTCCGGCTTTCTCAATTGCGGTTACATCGGTCACACAGCCTGCGCCGAAACGCTGTGCCAGGCGCGGTGCCAGGTCTTTTCCGATCTGGGTGCCGGAAAACAGAACCAGCTCCGGCTGAGTTTCCCTGATGTATCCCTCTAAGGCTGCAGTCTGTGCATCCTCAGAAGCATCTCCGGTCTTTAATACCGTAACCTTTGCGCCAAGAGCTGCTGCCTTCTCTGCGGCATCTTTATCCTCTACCGCAACCGCCAGGGTTTCTCCCAGTTCCTTTGCGGCGGTCAGAAGCTCCAGGCTTCCCTGTACCGGGCTTCCTTCTTTTGTCCCAATATATACCAGTACTTTCATCTGCGGTTTCCTCCTTACAATGCCTTATCCTGAAGCATTTTTTCCATTGCCTTGCGGACAGCTTCTGCTGCTTCTTTTTCTTTGATGCGAACACCTGCCGTTCTCTTCGGCGGCTCACTGTAGCTCTTTAAGGATACTTTTGCTTCTTCTTTGGAAACATCTGCGTCTGCTGCGGTAAATACCGGAACCACGGCTTTTCTGGCTGCCAGCTTTGCCTTGATGTTTGGATAACGCGGATCATAAGCCGGTTTTGCAATGGTGAAGACTGCCGGCTGTGCCACGCTGTAGCGGATGTAGCCTTCCTCAGTCTCCTGCTTTGCCACAAGCCCTTCCTCCTGCGGCTCTACCTCGATCACGCTGGATACAAATCCGGTTCCCAGGATTTCTGCCAGACGTGCGCCAACCTGGCCGCTGATCTCATCGGTGGATTCCTTGCCGCAGAGGATCATGCCGTAGGGCTGACCGTTCTCTGCTTCGCATTTCTTTATTGCCTTTGCCAGATAAGCCGCAACCGCGCCCTCATCTGCGCCTGCGAAAACATCATCTTTGAATAAGTATGCTTTTTTTGCGCCAACTGCCAGCAGATTCTTCATCATGCTGGTGCAGTCCTCGGTACCGATGGCTGCCACAGTCACCTCACCGCCGTTTGCCTCGGTGTAGCGGGCTGCAAGCTCCAGTGCATAAGTATCAAACGCGTTGGTTACCTTCTCTACATCTTTTACTGCCGGTACGCCAGCCCCGTCCAGATGGATCTCCACGCTGTCATCCGGAACCTGTTTTACAAATACCAGAATATCCATATTCTATATCCTCCTGCTATGTCTTTCCTGTCTTACTTTCCAATCACGGCTCTGCCGACTACCATACGCTGGATCTCATTGGTTCCCTCAAAGATCTGGAAGATCTTCGCGTCGCGCATGAGTTTTTCTACTGGATACTCACGGCTGTAACCGTAACCGCCCAGAATCTGTACGGCATCGATAGCGGTCTGCATCACAGAATCACCTGTGAAGCATTTGGCTGCTGCTGACTCTTTGCTGAACGGAAGTCCCATGTCTGCCAGACGGATGGAGTGCGCGATCAGCTGTCTGGAAGCCTCGGTACGGATCTCCATGTCCGCAATCTTGAACTGGATTGCCTGATTCTTGCAGATCGGCTTTCCGAACTGTACTCTCTGTTTGGAATAAGCCACTGCCTCATCGATACATCTCTGTGCTACGCCGACACCGATGACTGCGCACCAGGTACGTGCCAGATCCAGAGTCTTCATAGCGGTAATGAATCCGGTTCCCTCCTCACCCAGACGGTTCTCTGCCGGAATTCTCACATCCTCCAGAATCACATCACTGGTGGTAGAGCAGCGGATACCCATCTTGTTCTCATGGTTGCCGACGCTTAAGCCCGGGGTTCCTTTATATACCAGGAAAGCGGAAATGCCTTTGGTTCCCTTATCCTTTGCGGTCATGGCAGTCACTACAAAGAAATCTGCCACGCTGGCGTTGGTGATAAAGCACTTTCTTCCATTTAATACATACTCATCGCCCTCGCGGACTGCGGTAGTTTTTCCTGCTCCCGCGTCACATCCCGCGTTCGGCTCGGTCAGTGCGAAAGAACCAAAACCTCCGTTGATGATGATATCGCAGCATTTCTGTTTCTGCTCTTCATTGCCTGCCAGAAGTACCGGTTTTAAAGCCAGTCCGTTACCGTTTAAAGTAACTGCCACACCGGCATCCGCCCAGGCGATCTGCTCTACGATGGCTGCCTGATCCATATGATCCAGGCCAAGTCCGCCGTACTCTTCCGGCACATCCATCATGTGAAGCTGCATCTCGATGGCCTGATCGTAAATCTCCTTTGGCCATTCACCGGAAATATCGTATTCCTTTACCTGCTCTTTGACTTCGTTCACACAGAAATCACGGACATCTTTTAAAAGCTCCTTGCCGTCTTCAGAAATAATGTAACTCATATCTTTATTCCTCCTTAAGAAATTATTTTCATAGTTATACTGTGCTGAGGGATCAGAGTTGCAGTTCATGCGTTGCACGAACTGCAACTGATCAAATCCCAGCCAGCACGCCTGCGTAGCAGATGGCACCGGCCAGCACTACGAACAGTGCAAAATACTTAAATACCGCTCCCAGGATCTTACTTTCTGATCCGACTGCTCCGATGGCTCCCGCGCCGATTGCAATACTCTGCGGGCACACCATCTTGCCGATACCGGCGCCGCATACATTGGCTGCTGCCATCCAGGACGGATCAAATCCCAGGGATACTGCCGTCTGGCTCTGCAGTCCGCCAAACAGGACGCAGGTGGATGTGCCGGAGCCGGTTACGAAAGCTCCTACCCCTCCGATCAATGGCGCGATACACGGATACGCGCTTCCGGCAATTGCCACCAGCAGGGTTGCAATGTCAGAGATCATGCCGCTGTAGCTCATAATCTTTGCGGTTGCCATGACGGAACAGATGGTAACGATGGTCTTCCAGTATTTTTTCAGGGTTTCTGCAAGTACCTCTGCCATGACTCCAGGTGTGGATCCCTGTACCAGGCCGCCGGTGATGGCTGCCACAAAAATGATCACCCCCGGTGTGTTGATCCAGCTGAAGGAAAGCTTTCCGGCGTTTTCACCGCTGTATACCTGCACTGAAGTTTTGATTCCGGCAATCGCGTTATGGATTGGCGGACACAGGTTGGAGGTTGCCATCAGCAGAATGAAGATCAGGACGAATGGGCACCAGGCCTTTAAGCCTTCTCCCACGGAGAAGCTGTGTCCCTCTGTCTCCCCGGATACCTCAATGGAATACTCCGGAGCCGGTTCGCGGTTCAGCACTCTTGATGCCAGCACGATGCAGACCATGGAGCAGATGGAACCGATGATATCCGGAAGCTCCGGTCCGATGAAGCAGGCCGCCGCATACCAGGGAATCAGGTAAGACAGCGCCGCAATCAGGATCATGGGAAGCATGCCTTTCAGTGCTTTGATGCTTCTGGAACCGATCACCACCAGAAGGAATGGAGAAAGGATGACCAGAATTGCCTGAAGCATTGCCACATGGGTGGATAATGCCATGGTCTCCACTCCCGCTACGGAAACCAGTGTCATCGTCGGAACTCCGACAGAACCAAACGCGGTGGGCGTGGAATTGACAACCAGACACCCGACTACTGCTCCGATTGGATCCACACCGATACCAGCCAGCATAGATGCCGGGATCGCAACCGCGGTTCCAAAGCCCGCCATACCTTCCATAAAGTTTCCAAAGCCCCAGCCAATCAAAAGAAGCAGCACGCGCTTATCGGTCGATACACTGGCCAGCATCTTTTTGATCTCTTCCATTGCACCGGTCTTTAAGATTAGATTGTAAGTAAAGAGCGCTGCAATGATGACCAGGCAGATCGGCCATAATGCATTCAGCACACCTTCCAGCGTTGCCGTTGCCATATTCCCTGCCGGAAATTTCCAGCAGAACATGGATAACAGTGCTGTCAGGACCCACGCAAGGAAACAGGCTTTGTGCCCTGGCATCTTCAAAACACTCAGTGCGATCACCAGCCAGAGGATCGGGATCATCGCCAGCAGAAACAGAAAAAACATAGAAACACCTCCAAAATTCGCTAAACCAATACCACTACTTGCTAACCCATTCAGTAAATCTCGAGATTGAAATTTCATTACGTTTTTCATGTCCGCGGTCATTTTTGATACTCAGATTATATTCAGAGTGACATTTTTGTTCAATATGTAACTTTTACAAGAAAATCTCACCGTTTTTGGGCGTAATTTTCTTAACAAAGTGTAATTGGTTGATCCACTTTAAAATAAAGAAAAAATGCTGACAGAAAATCAGAAAAATACGCAAATTACATCAAGACAATGCAAACATGTCGATGTAAACATATTTTTTGTCTGTAAAAACCCGGATTGGACCTCCCAAATTGCTTTTTATTTCGTTATTATTTTGACAACTGTTTCTCTTCCTCCATCTTTCTCTCCTCCATTTGTGCGCTTGTCGACAAGTACACAAGGTTTCTGTATGATTTTTTCCTCTCGTTTTCCCCTGATTTTTATTGGTAAAAATGACGAAAACGAAAAAGTGTCTTCGACACTTCAACTCCCCTGCCCCTCAATCTTGAGGGGTGGGGTTTTCTTTTTTCTTCTTTTGCGTCATAATTATCTTATGAACATACTCCAAAACATTTTTAATGACCATTACGAAGAAATGGTATACATCTTGCATCCACGTCAGGTTGTCATTGATAACGTAACAAAAATGATTAACTGCGGTGACCCGGCTTTCGGCGGTGCAATGTATTCCTGTCCCAAATGCAGTAACCTTAAATTTGTTCCTTTCCGTTGCAAAAGCAAGTTCTGCCCAACTTGCGGCATCAAATATTGCCAGGACAGAGCCAACTCCATGGCTTTCCAACTCATCCAATGCTCTCACCGTCACTGTGTCTTTACTATTGATGAAGATCTTCGCCATTTCTTCCTGGAAGACCGTTCTCTTCTTGACTGCTTGTTTCATGCTGTACGCAGTGTCGTTCTTCGTATGTTTTTCAAGTTAAACATGTCCAGGAACTTTGTCCCTGGTTTTATTTGTGTTCTTCATACCTTCGGGCGTCCTCTTGAATGGAACCCTCATATCCATTGCCTGGTTACAGAAGGCGGCTTTTCAGATGACGGCTTTTGGCGCATTGTTAAACATTTTGACTACACCTTGCTCCGTATGTCTTTTCAAACTGCTCTGCTAAACGAAATGGAAAAACAGATCGGACCATCCTTCAAAAAGATCAAAGCTGCCATTTATAAAAAAGATTCCAACGGCTTCTACGTCTATGCCAAACCTAATCTTTGCGATACTAAAACAGTCACCAAATATATCAGCCGCTATCTTGGACGCCCTGTCATTGCCTTAAACCGCATTGATTCTTATGATGGTAAAAATGTTACTTTCCATTATCATCGCCATGAAGACAATGCTTTTGTTAAAAAATGTATCCCTGCGCTGGATTTTATTTCTTTGCTCATCCAGCACATCCCGGAACATCACTACAAAATGATCCGCTATTATGGTCTTTATGCCAGACACCGGAACAATGACAAAAAGCTCAGGCGTGCCATTCCGAAAAACAGACAGCCCATCATTCGCAGTTTTACAAAATGGCGTAATAACATCGCTCTGTCCTTTGGATATGATCCTCTTTGCTGCCCTAACTGCAAGATTGGTATGACTCTGACTGATCTTTATTTCAATCACAAACGGATTCCTCTGGAAGAAATGTACGAAAGGACCTTGGCCAAATTTAAATGCCGTTCCGCTTGATTTCTCTTCCCGTCTGCTTCATACTGTATTTATCAACAGACGGGAGGCATCATAAATCATGGATAAAAAAGCTTTAGAGGAACTCCGTAACAAATACATCCAAAATCCACCAGAAGGTATGACCGCAAAACTTGTGAAGAGTATGTCGGATGCTGATCTTTTGGATATGCACTATTTTTTAACTGAAGATGATGACTGGGATGGCGAAGAACCCGAAGAAGGTTTCTATATCGACTTCTTTCAGTAATCGTCTTGTTTTGGTGCCCGCATAAAAGCGGGCATTTTTAGTATGGTTTCCTCCGAGTGGAGGAATTTCCTATCATATGAAAAACGTGGCGGCTGCGAAATGAATTTCATTCCACAACCACCACGTTCATTCTCTTTTATAATTCCCGCAAGATCAGTTCCGTAATCCCCTCATTTGCGCCCATTGTGATGCGCTTTACCTTCGGTTCCCGTCCATAACTGAACTCTTCCCGGATAGCTGAGCGGATCCGGGTACCGCCATTGTATCCGTGGATCACCCGGATCTTGTAGACGGCAGTTCCGGCCTGATCCACCTTTTTCTGAATGGCCGCAACCGCATCTTCCATGCGCATTCCGTGCACATCAAACTCGATAATGGGACTGTTCATCATCTGCCCTTTCTCTCCTTGTGTTCCTTTTTATCCTCGTACATTTTCTGGTCTGCTTTCGCCTTGGTGTCGCAGATACTCTCCTGCTCAAGAAGCTCCGCACTGCCATAGGAGACAAACGGCAGAATAGAAACCACCTTTCTGCGTTTTTCCATCACCCAGAAGAATTTCTCTTTGCAGAGTTCTTCCTTTTCCGGTTCCCGCAAAAGAACACAGAATTCATCTCCTCCAATGCGGTAACAGTTTCCATAACGGCTATAGGCTTTTTTCAGGCATCCGGCAATTTCCCTCAGGCACCGGTCTCCGGCCAAATGGCCGTACGTATCGTTGATATACTTAAAATCGTCCAGATCCAGCACAATCAGCATCCGGTCCTCCGGACGCTGATTCAGAGTCCGGTTTAAGTAGCTCTTCTGGCTTAGCAACCCGGTCAGGCCGTCTAACTGGTTCCACATCTCATTGCAGTACAGAAAATACAGCACCGCAATGAGCGTGACACAAAGCCAGGTAATATGTACCGATGGAATCAGCACCTGGACCAGAGTTCCCACTGCCAGAAACCCAGTCAGGCCATAAATCAGCTCCTTCCCACGATTCTGAAAGTTTCGCGCCATCTCCAGCGTTTTTACCAGCAAATACATAATTCCCGCATAATACATGATCATATAGATGTAGAACCCCTTCTGTCTGGAATAGTGATTTGCCGCATCCACCGTAAATACCAGTCCGCTGGAGAAAAGGGAGACCGTCAGAACCAGCAGATACAGAATTTCTGCAGCCGCCGCAATTTTCAACCCCCAGGACATACGCTCGGAACGTTCCAGCGTATAAGCCAGACAGATTGGGACAGCCGGTGTCAGGCCGAATCCGAGATAGTTGGACATCACATTCAGCCAGCGCAGCCAGACTGGTCCGTTATCCACCAGCACGGAAATCATCTCCAGAATGGAGATTCCGCCAATCAGAATAAACGTGACAAGAAACCCTTTTGCCTGTTTGGGATTCAGGGTTTCGCTTAACTTCACCAGATCGCACATAAAAATCAAGACGAACAGGTTGATGGCAGTCAGTATAAAAAAATATAAGTCAGTCACAGTCCTTCTCCTGTATGTTTTTCCTTACTGCTCAAATCTGCCCTTCATCTTCACTTCCTGCTCCCACACAGCGACCTTGCCGCGGGCAAACAGGCTGTTGATGTTGAGATTCTCATCCAGTACCAGAAGGTCTGCGTCTGCGCCTTCCGCTACACAGCCCTTGATTCCTTCTTTGCCAAGGAGTACGGCCGGAGTGCTGGTCAGAAGCTGTAAGGCATCCTCCAGCGGCATGCCCTCTCTTACCAGAATCTGAATGGTACGGTGCAGATACTTCGGGGACGCGTAGGTCAAGCCAATGCACTCGCCCTCTTCATTGAAGCGCGGCTGGCTTCCGAACGCGTCACTGGACATGGTTACATGATCCAGGCTCACACCTTCGCGGTGCAACAGCTCATAGAGCTTCAGAGCATCGGATTCGACCTCCACATCATCGGCGCCGGCGGTGCAGTCAATGTAGCCGCCACGGCGTACCAGATCCGCGCCGGCATCAATCAGGCCAGGATTGCGTAAGATGTGGGTCGGCAGCAGGTTCTTGGCTGGAACGTCAGAATGATCCAGCACATAGAAAATCGGATCCAGTCTTCCCTCTCCGTCACCCATGTGCATGGTTACCAGGCCAGGGGTATTGCTGAGTAAGCCGGCTCTGCGCGCTGCAGTAGCCAGCGCGATCAGCTCTTCTCCGCCTGGGTTGGAGCTTCTGTGGTCCGATACCGCTACCTTCACACCGATCATCGGCGGAACCAGGATGATATCGCGCTCTACACTTCCGGTCAGGGTGGTCGGCGGGTAACCATAGGAACTGGTCAGAGTGTACACGGTCATGCCCTCTTCGGTCAGGGCGCGAGCTTTTGCGACCAGATTTTCCACACTGCGGGTTACGCCATCGGTTCCCAGAAGTCCGACTACCGTGGTAATACCATTTTTGAAGAATTCACTGAGCTGGGATTCCGGTACACGGGATGCCGGACCCTGCTCTCCGCCGCCGCCTGTGATATGCACGTGCATGTCAATGTAAGCCGGAACAACGGTCTTTCCCTCCAGATCATAGGTTTCCACTCCCGGAAGTCCCTCATATCCCTCAATAGTATCCTGCATCAGAAGGATTTTTTCCCCCTCAATAAGGATATCTTTCTTTCCCAGTTTCTCCGGTGCGTACACATTCGCGTTTTTCAGTAACTTGATCATAATGTCAATTCTCCTGTCTCTTTCTTTTCCGCTTTTCTATTTCAAAGCTTCTGTCAGTCTGTCTCAAAGGTGCCTTTTACCAGTGCTTTTCCATACTCCACCATTTTCTGTCCACGGGCAAATACCGTATCTACCAGAAATTCCTCATCCAGGATCACAAGATCCGCGTCGCTGCCCCCGCCAATCACATGAACATGCTGGTCCACATAACCAGGAATTACCGTTTTTCCATCTGCAGAAACAACTTCCACCGGAACAGAAAGTTCCGGTGGATCGATGTGTTCTGCCACAGAAAATACTTTTTCATCCACGATCAGGATATCACGAATTCCTTTTGGATCCGGATCATACAGATTCGCGTTTTTAATCAAAAGCACTCTGGACATCGTATTTAGTTCTCCTTTTTCTTCTCATCATCGAGCTTGGCAATACCAAATCCGGTAAAGCCCCAGATGATCGCAAAAATCCAGCCGGTGTAGCACAGGATTGCCCATGGAAGGTAATCCAGAGTCTCTACGCCAAGGGTGGAAGCCATGTAAGCACCTGCTGCGGACCACGGGATCAGCGGTACAACTACGGTACCGGCATCCTCAAGGGTTCTGGACAGGTTCTTTGCCGCAAGCCCGCGCTCTTTGTAAGCGTCACGGAACATCTCGCCCGGAATCAGAATGGCAAGGTAAGAGTTACCGGTGGTCAGTGCCATGGTAATGCAGGCTGCAACGGTTGCGGTGATCAGCGCACCGGTACTCTTTGCCACGCTTAAGATCTTCTGGAGTACCACATCCAGACAGCCAGTCCGGCTCATGATACCTGCGAAGCAGAATGCGCAGAATACCAGAAGTGTGGTGCTCATAATGCCGTTCATACCGCCGCGGTTTAACAGCTTGGTTACGGCCTCGGAACAGGTCTCGGTGTCAAATCCTGCACGGTGGATCATGGATACATTAAAACCGTTTACGGTTGCCTTTAACACATCTCCTAACGCTACGCGCTGAATGAAGACACTCTCCAAGCCTGCTACAAAGGTAGAAAGAAGCATAACCGGGATGGTTGGCTTCTGAAGCAGGGAGCCGCCCAGCACGATCACTACCGGGATGATGATCAGCAGGTTCCAGCTGTACATGGAAGAAAGCTGGCTTAATAAAGTAGTAACGGTGTCAGAAGTAATATCTGCGCTTACATCTGCGTTCATACCAACAATGGCATATACCACCAGGGAAACGATGGTTGCTGGGATAGTGGTGTAGAACATATGTCCGATATGCTCATACAGTGTGCTGCCTGCCGCGATCGGAGCCAGGTTTGTGGTATCGGACAGCGGAGACATCTTGTCACCAAAGTAGGAACCTGCGATGCAGGCGCCTGCGGTAGCCGGAAGGGATACGCCAAGGGCGCTTGCGATTCCCATCAGGGCAACACCCATGGTTGCAACGGAACCCCAGGAGGTACCGGTAACAACCGAAACCACTGCCTCGATCAGGAACGCGGTAACCAGCATGAATTTCGGGTTTACGATCTGGACGCCGTAATAAATCATCATCGGAATGGTACCGGCTGCCATCCAGGTACCAACCATAGCGCCAACACATAAAAGAATCAGGATGGCCGGCATGCCCTTTGCGATCTTGGTGCAGATCTCATCCATCATCTCATCCCAGGTAACGCCTACACGGAACGCGATAAATGCTGCGATTGCAGCTACCATGATCAGAAGCGGCTCTGTGCTGTAGCCGAATACGCCTTTTCCGATGGTAAGGATCAGGAGCATTGCGACGATCGGTGTGATCGATTCCGCAAAAGTTGGCAGACGTTTGGCCCGTTCTTTCTTTTCTTTCATTTGTAGTTCCTCCTTTTAGCCTCCTTCGTGACAGTTTTCACATTTTATCACGGCAGATTATTAAAATTTGGACTTATTATATCAGAAAAGATAACGGGCCACAACTAAAACTTTATATTTTTTTAATTTTTTAATTTTCTTTTTCCCGTTCTTCCAGAAGCCGACTGATCTTGGATACAAACAGGTCAAAGGCTACGTCGTTCTTTCCGCTGTTGATGACCACATCGGCCTTGGAACGGGTCGGTTCTACATAAAGATAGTGCATCGGCTTTACCGTGGTTAAGTACTGCTCGATGATGCCGTTTAAGTCACGTCCGCGCTCGGATACATCCCTGGAAATACGGCGCAGGATACGCTCGTCTGCATCGGCCTCCACATAAACCTTGATATCCAGAAGATCACGCAGGCGGTCATCGGCTAAAAGCAGGATTCCCTCTACAATGATGATCGGCTTCGGGTCTACCCGTACCGTTTCACTGGAACGGTTGTGCTGGCTGTAATCATACACCGGACAGTCGATGGACTTTCCTGCCTTCAGCTCCTTTAAATGCTCTACCAGAAGATCCGTCTCCAGCGAATCCGGATGATCGTAATTCACCTTCACGCGCTTCTCAAACGGTACGCCGTCCTGACAGCGGTAATAATTGTCGTGGTACAGGACCGCCACGTCATCTCCAAAATAAGCTTTGATTCTGTTTGTAAAGGTAGACTTACCTGAGCCGGATCCGCCGGCAATTCCGATTATGATGCTCTCCATGTTCTTTTCCCTTCCGTATCATTTTACAGGATCTGTTTCTCCTGCGTAAATTTTTCTCATTTAATCCTGAACCGGTTTCAGTCCGAACTCCTCCGGCATGAACCGCGGGCAGATATTCTCAGACGTTGTGATAACGGTCGATGACAGGCGGGTGCCGATCTTGCAGGCCTCCTCCATGGTCTTTCCGTAAGTCAGGCCCATGCAGACACCTGCGAAAAACGCGTCCCCGGCTCCGGTGGTGTCCACTACATCGACCTTTAAAGCCGGAACGGAACCATAATTTCCCTCGCTGTCCGCATAGACAGCACCATGCTCCCCCATAGTCACTACCATGCGGGAAATGCGCGCGGATTTGATGCGGTCTGCCAGGATCTCTGCCATCTCCCGCGGAGCTTTGCTCTCATAGTCTTCCGAGAACAGAATGCCTGCCTCCTGCTGGTTGCAGACAAAACAAGAGGTCTTTCTTAAGAAATCCCTGCGCTCTACCGCAATGGTCATATTGGATACCAGGGCATACACATCCTTCTGGTATTTCTCTGCATAGTAGAAAATCTTCTTGATGATTTCCTTGTCGATGTCGATCTCCACCGCAATGCTGTCCGCATCCTTGAAGATTTCGTCTCCCTGCTGGTCTAAAATGTCTCCGATGGGTGCCAAATCCGGGCGCTTGGACACGGAGGCCACCACATCTCCCTCATGGTCAAATACCGCCAGCCAGGTACCCATGCCATCCGGCAGTCTGCGGATGTATTTCGTATTGACTTTATGGCGGTCCAGCTTGCGGATAATGTCCTCTCCCATGGAGTTGTCATCTACCAGGCTTACAAAGGTCGGCTTCAGCTCCACATTCGCGATATCCTCCGCCACATTTCTGGACACTCCGCCGTGGTTCTGCACGATAATTCCGGCATTCCGCCCGGAGGGGATGTACGGGGATGTGGAATATCCCTTCAAATCCATAAATACAGCGCCGATCACTACAATTCCCATCTTTTGTTTCTCACTTTCCCTTTATTCCTATTCTGAGATTTCAAAAATCTCCTGCGAATTTCTAACTGATAAAACTCTAACTAATTTATTATAACCAGGGATGCCTCTGCTTGTAAATCCCTTTTGCGTATTCTGTCGAAAAATGTTGTCTGCACCCGAGAAAGCGCCGACAGTTCCTTAAAAGTCAAACAGCGACAGCTGGTTGCTCTCCGGCAGATCCCCAAGAAGCCCCAGGTCACTCATCAGGTCGCAGATGGTCTTGCTGACCTTGGTGCGGGCACGGAAATCTTCCCTGGAAAGGAACAGGCCGTCCTTGGCCGCGTATACCACACCCTCTGCCGCGTTCAGCCCCAGTCCGGCAATACTGCTTAAGGACGGCATCAGCTTACCGTCGATGACCTGGAAGCGGTCTGCCTGGGCCCGGTAAATGTCAATGGGCATGAAATCATAGCCCCGGGCATACATCTCCTGGACGATACGCATGTCACGCAGCGTATCCTGCTCTGCCTTGGAGAGGGAATCCGCGCGTTTCTTAAAGTCCGCCAGATGGTACTCCAGCTTATCCCGTCCCTGGCACATCAGCTCGTAGGAAAAGCCGTTGGCACGGATGCTGAAGAACGCTGCGTAGTAAGCCAGCGGGTAGAATACCTTACAGTATGCCACACGCCATGCCATCATAACGTAGGCCGCCGCGTGGGCCTTCGGGAACATGTACTTAATCTTTAAGCAGGAATCAATGTACCACTGAGGCACATCGTGCTTCTTCATCTCCTCAATCCACTCCGGCTTCAGGCCCTTGCCCTTTCGCACGCTCTCCATGATGGTGAAGGAAAGTCCCTCCTCCAGCCCCATCTGGATCAGATATACCATGATATCATCTCGACAGCAGATGGCGGTCTGAATGGTAGCCTGCCCGCTTAAGATAAGGTCCTTCGCGTTACCCAGCCATACGTCCGTACCATGGGCCAGTCCGGCAATACGGACCAGGTCGGAAAAGTATTTGGGCTGCGCGTCAATTAACATCTGCATTGCGAAATCCGTACCAAACTCCGGGATACCCAGCGCGCCCAGCTTACAGCCGCCAATATCCTCCGGCGTAATGCCAAGAGCTGAGGTGTTCTGGAACAGGGACATCACCTCCGGGGAATCCAGCGGAATGTCCTTTACCGGATCCAGACCGGTCAGATCCTGCAGCATGCGGATCATGGTCGGGTCCTGATGTCCCAGGATATCCAGCTTTAACAGGTTATGGTCAATGGAGTGGTAATCGAAATGCGTCGTAACCGTGGAGGTTGTCATATCGTTCGCCGGCCTCTGGACCGGGGTAAAGGAATAAATCTCCTCTCCGATCGGAAGTACGACAATACCGCCCGGATGCTGTCCGGTGGTACGCCGCACACCGACACACCCCTGTACAATGCGGTCAATCTCACAGTTTCGCTTGTGAATACCGCGCTCCTCGTAGTAGCGCTTTACAAAACCGAACGCTGTCTTGTCCGCCAGGGTACCAATAGTTCCCGCGCGGAAGGTCTGTCCTTTTCCGAAGATAACCTCCGTGTAATCGTGAGCCTTACTCTGGTACTCACCGGAGAAGTTTAAGTCGATATCCGGCTCCTTATCTCCCTTAAATCCCAGGAAGGTCTCAAACGGGATATCAAAGCCCTGTTTTGTCATCATGGCTCCGCACTTCGGGCAGCGCATATCCGGCATATCGCAGCCCGCCATACCGGAGAACTTCTTCACATCCTCGGAATCGAAATCCGAATAATGGCATTTCGGACACAGGTAATGCGGGCTTAGGGAGTTAACCTCCGTGATACCTGCCATGTTTGCCACAAAGGAAGAACCTACAGAACCTCGGGAGCCAACCAGATAGCCGTCCTCATTGGACTTCCAAACCAGTTTCTGGGCGATGATATACATCACGGCGAATCCGTTGGAAATAATGGAGTTTAACTCCTTTTCCAAACGCGCCGAAACAATTCCCGGCAGATCCTCGCCATACATCTCATGCGCCTGATCGTAACAGATCTTACGCAGAGTCTCATCGGAATTTTCAATAACCGGCGGACATTTATCCGGCCGTACCGGCGAGATTTTCTCGCACATATCCGCAATCATGCGGGTGTTGGTGATGACGACCTCCTCTGCCTTGTCCGGGCCCAGGTAGTCAAATTCCTTTAACATCTCCTCCGTGGTACGCAGGTACAGCGGTGCCTGCTGGTCCGCGTCGGAGAAGCCCTGACCCGCCATCAGAATGCGGCGGTATACCTCATCCTCCGGATTTAAAAAATGTACATCGCAGGTGCCGCAGACCGGTTTATTCAAGGTTTCTCCCAGCTTTACAATGCGGCGGTTTAAATCCTTCAGATCTTCTTCTGTTTTCACCGGGCTCTTTTCATCCCGCAGCATAAAGGCATTGTTTCCAAGCGGCTGAATCTCCAGAAAATCATAAAAATTCGCGATCTTGATGATATCTGTCTCCGGCAGTCCCCGAAGGAGCGCCTGGTACAGCTCGCCCGCCTCGCAGGCGGAACCGATGAGCAGTCCCTCCCGGTACTGGTTCAGCACACTCTTTGGAATCCGGGGACGCTTTGCGAAATAATCGATGTGGGACCAGGATACCAGACGGTATAAGTTGATGCGCCCTACTTCATTCTTCGCAATGATGATGATATGGTTGGTCGGAAGCTTCTTGATCATGTCCGCATTCAGCGTACTCATGCTGTTTAACTGCTCCAGATTTTCCGCACCCCGGTCCTTCAGCATTTCAATAAATTTCACAAAGATCTCTGCGGTACAGCCCGCATCGTCCACCGCCCGGTGATGGTTCTCCAGCGAAATATTCAGAGCCTTCGCCACCGTATCCAGCTTGAAACGGTTTAAGTTCGGAAGCAGATGTCTTGCCAGCGCCACGGTATCGAGCACCGTCGGGTCAAAGGGCAGTCCGAGAAGCGCCGCGTTCCGGGCGATGAAGCTCACATCAAAGGAAGCGTTATGCGCCACCAGGCTGCAGCCCTCACAGAACTCCAGGAACTGCGGCAGAATTACATCGATCTTCGGTGCCGGAAGCACCATGTTATCGTTGATGCCGGTCAGCTGTTCAATCTCAAAGGGAATCGGTACGTCCGGATTGACAAAGGTACTGAATTTATCGGTAATGACGCCCTTCTCCACCTTGACCGCGCCAATTTCGATAATCTTATTCTTTTCCGGGCTGAAACCGGTGGTCTCGATATCAAACACCACAAAGGAATCCGTGAAAGTCTGTCCCTTCGGATTCTCAACCAGGTCCTTCATGTCGTCTACCAGGTAGCCCTCCACGCCGTAGAGCATCTTAAACGGGTCGTTCTTGTCCAGGGCGTGACTGGCCTCGGTGAAGGCCTGCACACAGCCATGGTCGGTAACCGCCAGGGCCTCCATGCCCCACTCCTTGGCCTTTTTGATGATGCTGGCCACATCGGACACGCCATCCATATCGCTCATCTTGGTATGGCAGTGCAGCTCCACCCGTTTTACCGGGCTGTGATCCATGCGCTTGCTGGTGAAATCCTCTGCCTTTTTGATGCCGCGTACGGAGCCGATGGTCAGCTCACCGTCAAACCGGTCAATGGTAGTCATGCCGCAGAGCCGGATAAAGGTCCCCGGCTTAATGGCTGCATTTAAGTCCTCCAGCGTGTCTTCATTGGCAAAAACCTTGACTGTAATGGTGTCTGTAAAGTCCGTAATATGGAAGATAATGATGGTCTTTCCGCTGCGCAGCTCCCGGCTGTCCTTGTCCAGGATCTTGCCGCGCACGGTTACCTCGCCCATCTCGCCTTCAATTTTTTCAATGGTGGTAAAGTCATCCTCAAAGTCACGGCCAAACAGCACATCCGGGTTGTCGGATTTCTTGCGGTAACCGCCGGAACTCCAGTCATTCTTCTTAAAGTCTTTTTTGCCGCCGGAACGCAGCTGCCCGGGTCTCGCCTCGCCGCCGGTGAAGCCGCCGGATTTACCACCCTGGGCGTTTCCGCCTGCTGCCTTGCCAGCCGCAGCAGCTCCCGTCTTTCCGGTGCTGCCGGCCTTGCCATTTTTCTGGCTTCCTGCTGCTCCATTTGCCCCGGCACCGCCTCCATGAGCGCCGTTCTGCCCGGCACCACCCTGCACGCCGCTTCCGTCCGCGGCTCCTGCATAGGCGCCATCCGTTACGGTGGCCTCGTTCAGTCCCAGCACCGCCGCCACCTTCGCCGTCATGCGCTCCGCTTCCTGCTGCGCCTGTAGCTCTCTCTGGATCGACGCTTTGGCCCGGACTGGGGGCACATACTCGTACTCCACCTCCACCGGCAGTCCGCAGCGTTCATGAAACACCTTTTCCAGCACACGCTTCAGTTCCCCGGCCTTGTCCCGGTTCACCATGGTATCCTCCACCGTCATGTGCAGAAGATCCGGCTTGGGGAAGGTGCAGTTGCTCTTTCGGAAAATGGAATACTCTACAATGCTGTACTCTTTTAACTCCGCCTGTAAGCTGTCCCGGTAGGCCGCCAGCAGCTTTTCCGGCGTATACTGCTCCGACAACGTGTATTTCTCAAAAATACGGATCTGTATCTGCTTGCCCGGAAACAGCTGATCGCGGATTCCTTTTTCCAGTGACCAGATATTTCGTTTGTCGATCAGGCGGGGACTTACGATATAAACACGAAGAGAGCTTCTATCCCTGGTCATGGACACACGGTCCACGTTTACCAGGGTTAAAAGCTCCTGCATCTGGTCTGTCATATGTAATCCCGGAAATACTTCCAAAAATGCTTTCATGTATTACAACTTCCCCTGTTCCTTCGCAAGTGCAGCCAGCTCCGCGTGAAGGGCAGATAACAGCTGGTCCTCCGGCAGTTTGCGGATCACCTCGCCCTTGCGGATCAGAAGTCCCTCGCCGCAGCCGCCGGCAATGCCAAGATCCGCCTCTCTGGCCTCACCCGGTCCATTGACAACACAGCCCATCACGGCCACCTTCACGTCAAGCTGGTCAAATTCCGTTACCATATTTTCTACCTGGTTTGCCAGACCGATAAGATCGATTTTGGTTCTTCCGCAGGTCGGGCAGGAAACCACTTCCACGCCGCCCTTCCGGAGTCCCAGGGTCTTTAAGATCAGCTTTGCGGACTTGATCTCCTCCACCGGGTCTCCGGTTAAAGAAACACGGATGGTATCGCCAATGCCCTCATGCAGAATGATGCCAAGGCCTACCGCGGACTTGATGTTGCCGGAAGTCAGGGTACCGGACTCGGTAATGCCCACATGGAGCGGATAATCCGTCTTTTTGCTGATGAGTTCGTGGGCTTTCACACACATAAGAACGTCAGAAGACTTGATGCTGATGACCAGATTGTCGTAGCCCATCTGCTCGATCATGGCTACCTTTTCCAGGGCGCTCTCCACAATGCCCTCTGCCGTCACGCCGCCATACTTTTCAATGAGCGGCTTTTCCAGAGAACCACTGTTGACACCCACGCGGATCGGCACGCCGTATTCCTTTGCCTTATCCACCACAGCCTGCACCCGCTCCGCGCTTCCGATGTTGCCCGGATTGATGCGGATTTTGTCTGCTCCGCACTCCATGGCTGCAATGGCCAGGCGGTAATCAAAATGAATGTCTGCCACCAGCGGAATGTGGATCTGGCGTTTGATGGCCTTTAAGCTCTCTGCCGCTTCCATGGTTGGCACAGCCACACGGATGATATCACAGCCAGCCTGCTCCAGCCTTAAGATCTGGGCCACGGTTGCTGCCGCGTCTTCCGTTTTCGTGTTGCACATTGACTGGATCAGGATCGGGTTTCCCCCGCCGATCTTCCGGTTTCCGATCCGGATCTCCTTCGTCATTCTCCGTTCCATATGCTATTCCCCTTTTTATAACAGATTTCGAATATCGTTAAACAATACCAGCACCATCAGTGCCATTAAAACTGCCATGCCGGCCATATGCACCATGCCTTCTTTTTCCGGATCCACCGGCTTGCCGCGCACCAGCTCAATGAGCAGAAACACCAGACGGCCTCCGTCTAAAGCCGGAATCGGCAGCAGGTTCATAATGCCAAGGCTGGAGCTTAAAAGCAGCACCCAGTTCGCCAGCGTAAGCACGACCGCGCGGGCACTGATCTGGCGGCTCTCCTGCACGGTTTCCCCGACCATGTTGACAATGCCAACCGGACCGGTTACCGCCTCATCTGCACGGATCTGGCGGCGAAACAGCATGCCCAGGCTGTCAATGGTAGAAACGACACAGTATTTCACCTCATAGGCGCTGTAATGAATGAGCTGGCCAATCCCATGAATCTTCTGGTATCCGCCAAACTGCACGCCCATCATGTAGGACTGGTACTCCTCACTGAACCGCGGGGTCAGTGTCACAAAACCGCTGGTGGGACCATCACTTTCTTTCGTTCCCGCCTCTGCAGGTCTTGTAAACTGCACCTTCATCTCCTGACCCGGATGGGAAAAGGTGTACAGCATGATATCCCGATACGCCGTGATGTGGCGTCCGTTAATCTTTGTGATGCAGTCTCTGGCCTGAAGTCCGGCTTCCTCTGCCGGGCTTCCCTCCATGACTCCAGTTAAGACCGGCGCGTCATGGCCAATCTGTGCCACAATGATCATGGCAAACAGAAACGCCAGGATAAAGTTGAAAACCGGCCCCGCCGCAATAACCGCGATGCGGGATAACACCGGCTTGTTGTTAAAAGCCTTCGGATCCGGGTTTTCCGCGTCCTCTCCCACCATCATACAGGAACCGCCAAAGGGCAGCGCCTTGATGGAATAGCGGGTCTCGCCCTTTTCCACACTGAAAATGCGCGGGCCCATGCCCACAGAAAACTCCACAACCCCGATTCCGCTGCATTTCGCCAGCAGAAAATGTCCGAATTCGTGCACCAGTACAATAAATCCAAACAGCAGCACTGCTGCAAGAATATTCAGCACACTACCACCTGCTTTCTATATATTCATAAGTCTCCTGCTCTGCCGCAAGAATGGCGTCTACATCCGGGTTCTCCACCACCCGGTGGTGCTCCATGGCACCCTCGATCATGTCAATGATGGTCAGATAGGAAATCTCACGGTTTAAGAACTTTCCTACTGCGTACTCATTAGCCGCGTTGTAAACCGTCGGCAGGGAACCGCCGCGCTTTCCGGCCTTGTAAGCCAGCTTTAAGCCGCGGAACACTTCCATATCCGGGTTCTCAAAGGTAATACTTCCCAGTTTCGCGAAATCCAGACGCTCTCCCGGCAGAAATCTTCGTTCCGGGTAGTATAACGCATACTGGATCGGCAGCTTCATATCCGGGGTACCCAGCTGTGCAATAACCGCGCCGTCCGCAAACTGCACCATGGAATGAATAACACTCTGCGGCTGCACCACCACCTGCACCTGGTCCATCTCCACGCCAAAGAGCCAGCGAGCTTCCATGACCTCCAGTCCCTTGTTGACCATGGTAGAGGAATCAATGGTAATTTTCCGTCCCATGGTCCAGTTCGGATGCTTTAAGGCGTCCTCCGGGCGTACACCAGCCAGCTGCTCTTTTGTCCAGCCGCGGAACGGGCCGCCGGACGCGGTTAAAAGGATCTTGTCGATGGCCTTTTTGTCCTCGCCGTTTAAGCTCTGGAAAATGGCACTGTGTTCACTGTCCACCGGAAGGATCTTCACGCCAGCTTCCTTTGCCAGCGGCATAATGATGTGTCCGGCCGTGACCAGAGTCTCCTTGTTTGCTAAGGCAATATCTTTTCCTGCCTTCATGGCCGCAATGGTCGGGCGGATGCCGATCATGCCGACAATGGCGGTAACCAGAATCTCTGCCTCCGGCTGCACGGCAACCTCCAGCAGACCGTCCATGCCGCTTACCACCTTTACAGAAAGATCCGTGATGTTTGTTCTTAACTCCGCAGCCTTCTTCTCATCCCAGACACATGCTAAGGTCGGATGGAATTTGCGGATCTGCTCCTCCAGCAGCCTGATGTTGCTTCCGGCCGCCAGAGCGGTTACCTGAATATCCTGATTGTTCTCTACGACTTCCAGGGTCTGAGTGCCGATGGAGCCGGTAGAACCTAAAATCGCAATACGCTTCATTTGTACTCTCCTTTTTGCCAGCCCACTTTTCCATGAGATGGCATGTAAGTTTCGATACCGGCAGAAAGAACACTTCTGCCGGTATTTATGCTACGGCAGAAACAGCAGGGCAAAGAAGATTGCCGGAGCCGTAAACAGCATGCTGTCGAACCGGTCCAGAATGCCGCCGTGTCCCGGGATCAGGTTGCCGTAATCCTTAATGTTGTGATTTCGTTTAATGGCGGATGCTGCCAGATCCCCGATCTGGGAGATGACTGCCGCAATGGCGCAGGCCAGCGTGCAGGCCAGGCGCGGGTACATCAGCTCCGTCATCTTGCCACCAAATGCCGTGGCGAACAAAAAGCCTAAAAGCGCGGCGCCTGCCACGCCACCCACAGCTCCCTCAATGGATTTCTTCGGGCTTAAGACCGGAGCCAGCTTGTGTTTTCCAAGCAGCATGCCGACACAATAGGCACTGGTATCGCAGCCCCAGGAGCTTAAAAAGATCAGCCATACCAGATACTTTCCATCTCCCATGGCGCGGACCTGATACAGATAGGACAGCATCACCGCCACATAAAACACGCCAAAGAAGGATTCCGCCACCTCTTCAGTCCGGTATTTCGGGAACGTGAATACATAAATGGCCATCATGACCATCAGGGCCGCAATGGCCATCAGGGTCACATAATGGTGGCCGTCAAACCAGACCAGGCCATAATAGGAAATGGCTGTGAGGTACCCTACCACGCCCATGGCGTTCTTTTCAATCTTCAGAACCCGGTACAGCTCAAACAGGCCGATCAGGGAAATTAACGCGGTAACTCCGTACAGAAGGGCACCGCCCTTTCCCACTATTATAATAGCAAGAATAACGAGAATAATACCGCTTACAAGCCGTTTTGTAAACATCCGGTCCCCTCCTTTTTATGCCTGTTTCACTCCACCGTAACGGCGGTCACGCTGGTTGTAGGCAATAATGGCCTTCTCCAGCTCTTCCTGATCAAAATCCGGCCACAGGCAGTCCGTCACGTAAATTTCCGTGTAGGCAAGCTGCCATAAAAGATAATTGGACAGGCGGATCTCGCCGCTGGTACGGATCAGAAGATCCGGATCCGGCATGCCTGCGGTATCTAAGTAAGAAGCCACCGTCTGCTCCGTAATCTCATCCGGGTTCTGTTTTCCGCTCACACAGTCCGCAGCCAGCTTCTTCATGGCCCGGGTAATCTCGTCCCGGCCGCCGTAGTTTACGGCAATGACAAAAGTCAGGCCGGTGTTATCCTTCGTCTCGGATTCCAGACGGTTGATCCCGTCAATGATATCCTGGTCGAACCGGGTGCGGTCTCCGATCATTTTCACGCGGACATTGTTGGCAGACGCCACCTTTAACAGACGCACCATATAGAAGCGGAACAGCTGCATCAGCGCGCCCACCTCCTCCGCGGAACGCTTCCAGTTCTCCGTGGAAAAACCATATACGGTTAAATATTCAATTCCCATGCGGGCCGCAATCTCTACGGTCTTCTCCACGGTCACGCAGCCTTCCTTGTGTCCCATAGAACGCGGCAGGCCACGTTTTTTCGCCCAGCGGCCATTGCCGTCTAAAATCAGGGCTACATGCTTCGGGATCACCATTCCCTCTAATCGTTCAGACATTTGTATTCCTCCATATATCCATGCATTGTAAAACGCCCATGCGAATGACCTCGCACATGAAGTGTCAGCGTCAACGGAGCAAAGAAAAGGGGGAAGATCGCTCTCCCCCTCTTTGCTCTCATTCATTCCCAGGGACTAGACGGTCATGATCTCCTTGGTCTTTGTCTCAATGGCCTTGTCCACTTTCTCGATCATCTTGTCGGTGATTTTCTGGATCTTCTCCTCGCCCTGCTTTAAATCATCCTCAGAGATGTCGCCTGCTTTTTCCATTTTCTTAATGCTGTCCATGGCATCGCGGCGGATATTGCGGATGGCAACCTTTGCGCCCTCACCTTTTTTCTTGACATCCTTCGCAAGATCTTTACGGCGTTCCTCGGTCAGTTCCGGGAATACCAGACGGATCACGTTGCCGTCGTTGGTCGGGTTGATGCCCAGATCGGAAACCAGGATTGCTTTCTCGATCTCTTTTAACAGGCTCTTCTCCCACGGCTGGATCACGATCATGCGTGCCTCCGGAACGGTTACGTTGCCGACCTGCTGGATCGGGGTTGGGGTTCCGTAGTAGTCAATGCGTAAGCGGTCTAAAACGTGCGGGTTGGCACGGCCTGCGCGGATGGATGCGTACTCGTCAAGCAACACATCCAGGGATTTCTCCATTTTGTCCTCGTATAACTTTAAGTGTTCCTGCATAGTTTCCTCCTGTTAATCGACGGTCACGATGGTGCCGTTTATTTTTCCCTGCATTGCGTTTGCAATGCTGTCTTTTTCGTTTAAATCGAATACTGCCATTGGCATCTTGTGCTCCATGCACATGATGGATGCTGTCAGATCTACCACCGCAAGCTTCTTGTCGATGACCTCCTGAATGCTGATGGTGTCGTAACGCTTTGCGTCCGGGTTCTTGGCCGGGTCGCTGTCGTAGACACCGTCGATGGATTTCGCAAGCAGAATGCAGTCTGCGTCCATCTCGACCGCGCGCAGTGTGATGCCGGTATCGGTAGAGAAATACGGATGTCCGGTGCCGCCTGCGAAGAAGACAACCTTGCCTTCCTCAAAATAACGGTTTGCCTTATCCTTGGAAAACAGTTCTGTTACCGCGCCGCATACAAACGGAGTCAGAACCTCGGTCTTCATGCCTGCGTTGCGGAAAATCTCCGAAACATAAATGCAGTTCATGATGGTAGCCAGCATGCCGATCTGGTCTGCTTTGGTACGCTCAATCGCATCGCTGGTGCGTCCTCTCCAGAAATTGCCTCCTCCGATGACGATGCCGACCTGTACGCCCGCATCGACGGAAATCTTCACCTGTCTGGCAACCTCTTTGACTGTATCTTCGTCAAAACCGGTTTTTTTCGGTCCGGCAAGTGCTTCACCGCTTAACTTCAAAAACACTCGTTTCATGTCCATATGGTCATACGTCTCCTTTTAAATTCTATCGGTATCATACCATATCTTCCAGGTTTTGAAAAGAGAAAAAAAACGTCTCGCCTCTCCCCGGTTCCTTCCGCTGCACACACACGGACGCGCAGTAATCAGAAAGGGAGAACTCCTGAAAACGGTACCGGCCTTCTTCCGTTCCCACCAGCCTTGGCTGCCCGCCAAGTTCCATTGTGAAGCTGTCAAGGGCCATAGCCATTCCCTGGCCTCCCACTTTCAGATAACTTTCCTTTAAGGTCCACAGGCGGCTGAACAGAAGATCCCGTTCTTCCTCTGTTTTCGCCGCAAGAAGAACCCGCTGCTCCGCCGGAGCAAAAAAGCGCTTCGCCACATCCATGCGCGCCTTCTGCTTTTTCTCCACATCACAGCCCACCGGACAGGAAGAGAAAGCGGCCATGACCATGGAGCCGGAATGAGACAGATTAAACTGAATTTCCGGATGACACAGCAGGCATGGTTTTCCGTTTTCCACAGTTCCAAATGCTTCGGTCTGTTCCCGGAGGCCAAACCGTTTCAGTCCCTGGTCCAGAAGAAGACCGGCACCCAAAGACAGCCTTTTATCTGCCTCGTACCGGAGCCGTTCTATTTTTTCCTGTCTTGCCGCGGACAGACGGCTCTTTAATTCGTCTTCTTCTTTTTTTGTAAGTGCGGCATCCACCCGCATCACGGATACATATACTTCCATTTTCTTTCCTGCTGCTTTCTGTTCCATTTCACCCATTTATCTTCGTTCAGCCCATGATTCTGCGTCATATTCCCGTATATGCGAAATGACCGGTTGGGGAACCGGTCATTTCAGGAGAAGGTATTTCGTTTTGTTGCAAAAACTATATAATGTATTGGGGGGTTTACGTTCATTATAGTATCATACCCGAATCAAAAAGTGTGCACAAACTTGACAAAAATTGTCATCTTTTTTTGTGCACACTTTCTAATTATATTAGTTTTCAGCTTTTCTGAGCCAGGTAATGGGTACGCTTTTGCTGATACATGGCGTGATCCGCGTCGTGGAGCAGCTTCTCTAGGTCAACCGGACCATGCCCTGCCGGAAGGCGCACAATGCCGAAGCTGAAATTTTTCTCATAGGGCTTTCCCGCCTGCTTCGCGAAATCATACTGGATCCAGTAGAGCTTGCTATAGGCCACCTCCTGTGGACAATTTTTTAAAATGATGCAGAATTCGTCGCCTCCAATGCGGGCAAACAGATCGTTCTCGCGAATCACCTTCTTCACGGACTCTGTGAAATGACGCAGATACCAATCTCCCTCTCCGTGTCCGTAGTTGTCATTGATGTATTTCAGATGATCCAGGTCGCAGCAACAGAATACCAGTTCATCGTCTGCCTTCAGCAGTTCTTCAATCTCCCGCTGGAAATAGTAGCGGTTTCCCACATGGGTCAGCGGATCCATGGAGGCCTGCTCTTTCTCCTGTCTTGCCTCTTCCTTCAGGACGCTCTCGCGCTCCTTTAACTGTGCGGTCATGGTGTTAAACGTTTCCGAGAACTCTCCCAGATACGAGACTCTCTGGGAATAGTCTCCCTTTGCCACTTGTTTGGCCTGCCAGGTCAGATGGTTTAAATTGGCATGGATGTTCTTTAAATTTCCGCAGAGAAAGTTATCTCTTCCCGGCGGTGTCACCGACAGGGTACCGTTTGACAAGGCCGCAGAATACTCCTTCATTTCCTTCACCGCGTGATCCAGAAACTGCAGCCCCATTCCCAGCTTTTGAAACGGTTCGTCCAAAGCGTTCACGTCCAGCGGCTGCGTCTGCGGGTCATACAGAATGCTTCTTAAATATTCAAATAATAATGCGCAATTTCGGTCATCATCCATACACAAAACTCCTGATCGTTTTCTCGGCCGGTCTTTTAGTCTTTAATCTCCGCGTGAAAACGGCAGACACGGTCACCGGTGGCCCAGCAGTCTACCTCGATGGCTTCATAGGTTTTCCCGGAATACAGAGACAGGATCCCGGAGATAAAACCCTCGTCATAGTTGCAGACCGTCTCGCCCAGAACCGGAAGCCCGGAACAGTCCGCATCCTCCGAAACGGTCAGAATGATCTTACCGGTTTCTTCATTCACGTCTTCGATGCGCAGAACTCCGATTTTCAGTTCCTGAAGCTTTCGCTGCAGCGATCCGGCAAACTGGTCTAACGGCAGGCTGATATCCAGAAACTGCTTCGCAAAGTACTCTCCTGCCTTCTTCCCGGCCTGACGGAAAATGTCAATCTGGGTTTCTTTTCCAAAACGGCGGATCAGCTCATCCTTCATGGAATATTCCAGCATGCGGTATACCATAACCGGAAGCTCATCTCCCAGATTGCCGCGGCTGTTCTGAGCATACTGCAGATATTCTCCTAATGAAATCGGCTTTTTATCGGCCAGAAAAATGTTCTCCATAGCAACCTACCCTTTTTCATCTTTGTTATTTTCTTTGCGTTTTTTAACACTGTTTGTATTATAACGCATACATTCACAATCCGTCAATTTCATTGTCCGTTTTTTGCCAAAAATTCAGAATAATATGTCAAAAAGCGGCATGCTTTTTTCTTTCTGCACACCGCTTTTTTCCTGTTTTTCGTAAATTAATCCATGCACTGCTCTCTCTGCGGGTCTGTTCCCACTTTCAGCGCTTCCATAATTTCCTTCACATGAATTGGCTTTGCGATATAGCCGTTCATGCTAAACCACATGCGTCTGTATCGTTTCATCTTCTTCCCCAACCCTCTTCCTAAAACCTGTCTCAAATAACGCAAAAAAGGCCCCGCAGGGCAGTCCTGCAGAGTCTTTCGCATGTACATTGCTGGCTTCCTGATTTTTTCCCAAATGGTTGATAGCAGCCCTGTCCTGTGATAAAATGAGCTGGAAAATATTGAAACGTTCTGGAGGTTCGTTATGAGCAGACAACATTCCTGGTCTTCCCTGATCAAAGAGACCGCCATTCTCACCGGCGCTGTGGCCATCATTGCCGCGGCTGTTTACTTTTTTCTGCTGCCAAGCCACGCTTCCGTCAGCAGTATTTCCGGTCTCGGCATTGTGCTTTCCAACTTTATCCCGCTTCCGCTTTCCGCCATTACCATGATCTTAAACGTGGTGCTCCTCATCATCGGCTTCTTTACCTGCGGAAAAGAATTTGGGGTCAAAACCGTGTACACCAGCATTATACTGCCGCTGTTTCTGGGCCTGTTTGAGAAGGTGTTTCCCAATATCGGCTCCCTGACCGACAGCCAGGAGCTGGATGTGCTCTGCTACATCCTGGTCGTCAGCATCGGCTTAAGCATCCTGTTTAACCGCAATGCCTCTTCCGGCGGCCTGGATATCGTAGCCAAGATCATGAACAAATACTTGCACATGGACCTAGGCCAGGCCATGTCCCTTTCCGGCATGTGCGTTGCGCTTTCCGCTGCCCTGGTCTACGACAAGAAAACGGTTGTCTTAAGTATTCTTGGTACGTATTTCAATGGCATCATCCTGGATCACTTCATCTTCAACCACAACGTCAAACGGCGCGTCTGCATCATCACAAAAAAGGAAGAAGAACTGCGCCGCTTCATTGTGGAAGACCTGCACAGCGGTGCCACCATCTATGAAGCCACCGGTGCCTACAATATGGAAAAGCACAACGAGATCATCACCATTGTCGATAAAAGTGAATACCAGAAGCTGATGAGCTACATCGGCCGGGAAGACCCGCTGGCCTTCATCACCATCTACAATGTTTCTGACATGCGCTATCAGCCAAAACGCTGATAGCGTTTTTTTACAAAGTCCTTTCCCTTTTGCCCGACTTTTAGTATACTGATACGGAAGCTGCATAAAAAACAAGAGAGGATATCATAATTATGGCTATTACAGGACGCAATGTCGGCAAAACCTGCCGCACTCATTACAAAGGAACCTTTAACGATGGAACCCAGTTCGACTCTTCCTACGACCGCGGTGAGCCGCTGGAGTTTGTCTGCGGCGCAGGCCAGATGATCCAGGGCTTTGATGCTGCCGTGGCAGACATGGAGGTCGGTGAGGTAAAAGAGATCCACCTGATGCCGGAGGAAGCCTACGGTCAGGCAAACCCGGATGCCATCTTCGACGTGGAGATTGCGGATCTTCCGGGTTCTGAGGAACTTACCGTTGGCCAGCGCATTTATCTGCAGAACCAGAACGGCCAGCATTTCCCGGTAACCGTTACCGACAAGACCGAAACCACCATCACCTTCGATGCCAACCATGAAATGGCAGGCAAAGAACTGAACTTCAAGATTGAGCTCGTAGAGGTAAAATAACTCATGACCGAACCGCTATTCGGATTTTCTTTTTTATCCCCTAGCATTTTGTCATAAATTTCCTACCCCAAAATTTCTTATTTGTCTTATTTTACCACATTTTGTCCCTATGAAAACCCAATAAGGCGGCAGACCTCACATCTGCCGCCTTTCCTTGCCTATTCCTGATCCGCAAACACCTGGTCAAACACTTCCAGAATGACATCAATGTTAATCGGTTTTGCGATGTGGGCGTTCATGCCCGCCTCAAACGCTTTCTTTTTATCTTCCTCAAAGGCATTGGCCGTCATGGCAATGATCGGAATATTCGCCTTTTTGTTGTTGCTGAGGGTCCGGATTTCTTTGGTTGCCGTATAGCCGTCCATTTTCGGCATCTGGATATCCATTAGGATCACATCGTACTGGGATTCATCTGCCGAGCCCATGCGGACTACCGCGTCGGTTCCGTCCTCCACCACATCCACGCTCAGGCCGGCCTCTTCCAGAATCGCGGTGGCAATTTCCTGGTTCAGTTCGTTATCTTCCACCAGAAGAACCCTCTTGCCGGCATGACGGTAACGCCTTGCCGCCTCGGCTGTTTCTGCCTCATCTTCCGCATCCGGATCCAGAGTCTGATGCGTTAAAGCGGCCCGGAGTTCGGACATGAACAGCGGCTTTGATACAAACGCGGTTACACCGGCTTCTTTTGCCGCCTCCGCGATATCAGACCAGTCATAGGCCGTCAGAATAATGATCGGTGTATCTGCTCCAATGACCCTGCGGATTCTTCTGACCGTCTCAATTCCGTTCATATCCGGCATCTGCCAGTCAATGATGTAGACCTTAAACTCTTTTTTCATCTCACAGGCTTCCTTGGCCCGCAACACTGCTTCTTTTCCGGAGGTTGTCCAGTCTGCAAGCATTTCAATATCGCGCAGCATCTTGCAGACGCTCATGCAGGTGTTGGCATCGTCGTCCACCACCAGCGCCCTGGCTCCCTGAAGCTCCGTAACCGGTTTGTATTTCACGGTATCACTGGTGATCTGGCATTCAATGGCAACGATAAATTCAGAACCTTTTCCTGCCTCACTGTTTACGGTAATGGTGCCGCCCATCATATTCACGATATTTTTGGAGATGGCCATGCCAAGTCCCGTTCCCTGAATCCCGCTTCTTGTGGCGGTCTGCTCCCTGGTAAAGGCGTCAAAGATATGCTCCTGGAATTCCGGAGACATTCCGACACCGTTGTCTTTCACACTGAAGGTGTAGCTGGCGTATCCGGCCCTGCTGCACGGATGCTCGCTGACCCGGATATTGATCATGCCGCCCACCGGCGTGAATTTCATGGCGTTGCTCACAATGTTGAGCAGCACCTGGTTTAAACGGAGCTTGTCGGTGATGATATCCTCATGGACCACATTCTGGGTGTCGATATACAGCTCCTGCTGCTTCGCGCTGATATTGCCCTGAATGATGGAGCGCAGGTCATGGAACACGTCCGGAAGATGCACCTTTACTTCCTCCAGCTTGACGATTCCGCTTTCAATGCGGCTCATATCCAGCACATCGTTGATCAGGCTTAAAAGATGGCGGCTGGATATATTGATCTTCTTTAAGTATTCCAGCACCAGTTCTTTGTTGTCCATGTGGGTGCTGGCTAACGCAGTAAATCCGATCACGGCATTCATCGGCGTGCGGATATCGTGGGACATGCTGTTTAAGAAGTTGGTTTTTGCCTTATTTGCATGTTCTGCCGCCGCAAGGGCATTTCTCAGGGCATATTCCTGCTTCAGCTCTTTTTCCTTCTCTGTTGTCACATTCCGGTCCGCAAGCAGCACCGCCGTAATCGTTCCATCTTTATCCACCCGCTGCGGAACGAGCACAGACAGCAGCCATAGGCCGTTCTTCATCTGAATCGTGTCGGTCAGAAGCCGGTGGCCCTTCAGCCGCTCTGCCACGGTTTCCATGTCCGTAAACTGTTCAAACTGCTCACAGTACTCTTCTTTTATGGTCTCCTGAATGTGTTTTCTCTGGCTTTCTTTCGAATATAATTCACTCTCCAGAACCACATCGTCAGCCGCCGACTGCTTGATCTGCTCTACCTTCCCGCTTGCCAGATCAAACAGCGCAATGGAAGAATACGCGGTTCCCAGCGCATTGATGATGCGCATGCGTTTCTGGCTCTGTTTCAACGCGGACCGTTCCATGTTGCTCTGAACCAGCAGGATCAGCAGATAAATCAGAATGGCCGCCGCTGTATACAGTCCACAGGCAATGTAGCGGGTCATAAAGATCTGGGCAGACGGGAAGAATACATAAATCGTATATTCTCCGGTCTTGTCTTTTCCGCCATACCAGATTTTGTTTTCCGCGCTCCTGCCAACAATCCAGCCGTTCTTACGGTCTGTGCTGATCTCGTAAGTGGCCTTAAGTCCGCTGACCTGATGGCCCAGCAGGGAAGCATCGTTTGTGCTGACAATATCATCTTCCCGAGATACCACGATGATGCCATTCATGCTGACCGGAAAATCCGCAAACACAGAAGCCAGCGAGATGTCTCCGGTTATATTTTTATCCTTTTTTTCATAGGCAAACACCAGACCGGCTGCATCCTGGCGGGGCACCACAGCCACGTCATAGCTGTCATCTCCCAGACTGACCCGCTCTGTATATGTTTCTTCCGGGTGCTCCAGGATTTCTTTTATATAGTCTTTTCCCAGCATTTCGCCCCACAGAGATTTCTCCGCAGACCCAGATGTGTCCTGCAGCACTGCATTCAGGTTTTCGTCCAGAACCAGTCCCCCGGTCAGGCGCTGTGCTTCCACATATTCGTCCAGATCCTGTTTGGTATAATGCCCAAGCTTTTTCATGCTGCTGCTCAGCTCCGTGGTTTTATCTAACAGACGCACCAGGCTTTTTACCCGGTCATTCGTGCTGTAATCTTCATATTCCTGGATCCGCAGCTTGGAAAAGGAATTGGTTTCCTCGATAACCGTATGCAATCCCTCTTTATCTACCTTTGTAAATGCTGCCCAGATGACTCCTTCCATCAATATCAGAACAGCCAGAAGCAGACCGGATAAATTCCATCTTATTTTACTTTTCATCCGTATCTCCCCCCACAACTACTTTGTCTGCGTCAAGCCCATACTGAGCTGCAATGGTTCCTATGGTTCCGTCCTCACTCAGTTCCCGGATCACCCCGCTCAGCTTTTCGGCCAGTTCCTGATGCGTTCCCTTCTGAAACGCGACTCCCGCCTTTGACACATGCGGACTTTCCTCCAGCAGGCGGTATGCGCCATTCCCGTTTTTGATCAGTTCATTGATCAGCGCTTCATGTCCCGCGATCACGTCAACATAGGCCTTACGCATCGCCGCGAACATATCCTCCGTGGTAGCGAAACAGTTTACCTGTTTCACGTGCGGAAGCGCGGAATCCACCGTATGTAAAAAGAGATTCGCAGCTCTGGTTGTAACCTGAACGCCTACCTTTTTATCGGCGAGATCGTCAAAATTCTGAATGTCACTGTCTGTACGGACCGCGATCACCTGACGGCTGTACAGATACGGACCGGCCCACTGATAATCCTCCTCCCGCCCGTTCATGGAATAGCAGCTCCAGATGCAGTCAATGCTTCCATCTGCCAGAAGCGCATTCTTTTCGTTCCAGGGAATCACCTCAAACTGCGGTTCGTATCCAAGCTCATGAAAGGCAGTGGTCGCAATGTCAATATCTACCCCCGTAACATTTCCGTCCATATCCAGATAGGTATATGGCTCAAATTTATCAATGCCGATGATGACCGGTTTCCGGTCACCGCCCGCGTCCTGCGTATTCTGATTGTTCCCACAGCCACATACCAGTCCACACGCAAGAACTGCAAGGCCAAATATCATTCCTGTTTTCCTCGAACCCATGTATGGTTACTCCTCTTTTCGCACGCCCCCGTGCCCACTCATTCTGCTGGTTATCCGGTTATAGATTTTGTTTACAAAGTTCCTCGATTGTGCCGATCAGCCGTTTTACACCCAGCGGCTTTGCCAGATGCGCGTTCATTCCAGCCGCATTTGATTTTTTCCGGTCTTCATCAAAAGCATTGGCTGTCATGGCAATGATCGGAATGGCTGCGGCGAGTTTCGTTTCGGATTCCCCTGCTGATACAGAAAATGGAAAGCAGATGACGCACAGTGCAAGGCACAGAAAAACACCCACGTACGTTTGTAATGTTCTCTTAAATTTATTCACGCAACCTCCATTGGGCAGTCTTTGAGCCCAATCTTAACATTGGATGAATTTCTTTGGAAAACGTCAACGGTTCCGTGGATGTTTTTCAGAATTTTCGTATATTTTGTCTGTTTTTCTGACCAGCGGCACCCTTTTCTAAATGCCCACTGCTATTTCTGCTCAGCGGCCTTCTTTTCTAAAACCCTGCCGCTTTTCTCTCCACAGCACTGTCCAGCACTGCTCTAAGCTCTTTCGCGCTGCCCACTCGGGCACCCTCAAAGCAGCCTTTCTTACCATTGATCCCATTTAACCACTTCACGCCCAGGCCACCGGCCTTTTCCCAGTACTGCAGATTGGGCGTATGATCATCAATCAGAATATCGGCCTTGTTGAGCCTGCGATGCAGCATACCTGCAAGAAACTCGGCCTTATTTGTTTTTCCATAGGGTACAAACAAACAGTGTGCGGAATCAATTTCCGGAAGATACCTGTCCAGCCATTTTTTCTTTTCCAGTAAGGCCCTGGTATCTGTATAGTAGGAGGACAGAATATAAATGTTCTCACCGCGTTTCATAGCATCCCGCATAAAATTCAGGAGTTCCGTTTCCGGTTCCAGATCCGCGTAGTATCCGGGCTTTCTGGTTTCCTCAACTGGGACATCACGCCATTTTGCAATCGTACCGTCCATATCAAAGTAAACCCTCATGTCACGTTTCATTCCCATCTTTTCCCGCTCCTTCTTCTGAATTTTCCACTTCTGCAAACATCTGTTCACTATCATAACAGATTCGTCCCAAGGCCGCAAGTATGTATGGGAAGGTATTCTTTTTTGTGCAATACTCCACATTTTATGATAAAATCAAAGCACACAAAAGATTTTATAGGGGGCTAATCGTAATGAAAAAGCCCGGGAACCCGCATAAATGCTGGATTCCCGGACTTATCTCGTTCTCTATCAGGTTCTACTAAGATGTCAATTTTCAAGGTTCACAAAATGCAGTTTCCGCATTAGTTACCCATCTGCTTTGCAACTTCCTCTGCAAAGTTCTCCTCTTTCTTCTCAAGGCCCTCACCGGTCTCGAAACGAACGAAGCCCTTAACAGTGATCTTTGCGCTGTTCTCTTTTGCTACCTGAGCTACGTACTGGGATACGGACTGCTTGCCATCCTCTGCCTTTACGTAGGTCTGGTCTAACAGGCAGATCTCTTTCATCTCTTTGTTGATACGGCCCTGGATCATGCCCTGGATTACTTTCTCCGGCTTGGAAGCTTCCTTCGGATCGTTCTGGATCTGAGCCATCAGGATGCCTTTCTCGTGCTCGATGAACTCAGCGCTAACCTCGTCACGGCTGGTGTACTTCGGATTCAGAGCTGCGATCTGCATAGCAATGTTCTTGCCCATCTCTTTTACAGCATCGTTTACAACGTCGGTCTCAACGTCAACCAGAACACCGATTCTGCCGCCAGCGTGGATGTAGGAAACAACAACACCATTCTCCTCTACAACCTGTTTGAAACGACGGATGTTCATGTTCTCGCCGATGATGGAGATCTGGGAAGACAGAGCCTCTTTTACGGTCAGGGTTTCGTCTGCTGCCCACTTCTCAGCCATGAAAGAATCCATATCTGCTGCGGTAGTGGTCAGAGCCTGTGCTGCAACCTGTGCAACGTAAGCCTGGAACTTTGCGTTCTTTGCAACGAAGTCGGTCTCAGCGTTAACCTCAACAACAACTGCCTTCTTCTCGTCGTCGGTCATAGCGGTTGCTACGATACCCTCAGCTGCGATACGGCCAGCTTTCTTCTCTGCGCCAGCAAGTCCTTTCTCTCTTAAGAACTCTACTGCCTTGTCCATATCACCGTCGGTAGCTGCAAGAGCCTTCTTGCAATCCATCATACCTGCACCGGTCATTTCTCTTAACTCTTTTACCATTGCTGCGGTAACTGCCATTGTTAATTCCCTCCATTTTATATTTTGTTTTTTATTTTCTTTTTCTTAAAGAAATTCAGCTGTTCCATAAAAACAAAGGTTCTTAGGGAACGGAAATTTTTCCATGAAACAAAAATGCTCCAACCTGCCGCATAAGCTGCAGGTCGAAGCACCTTATTTCTCGATTAAGCCTCGGTGGTCTCCTCTGCCTCAGCAAAGTCAGCCTGAGCCTCACCCTGGTTTGCCTCGATTACTGCATCTGCCATCTTAGCCACGATTAATTTAACGGCTCTGATTGCATCGTCGTTACCCGGGATTACGTAGTCAAGCTCTTCCGGATCACAGTTGGTATCAGCGATACCGATTAACGGAATACCCAGAGTATGAGCCTCCTGTACGCAGATTCTCTCCTTCTTCGGATCTACGATGAAGATAGCGTCTGGCAGTTTCTTCATCTCTTTGATACCGCCAAGGTTCTTCTCCAGCTTCTCCCACTCTTTCTTGATCTCGATAACTTCCTTCTTCGGCAGTACGTCGAAAGTACCGTCCTCAGCCATGGTCTCGATAGCTTTCAGTCTTGCGATACGGCTCTGGATGGTCTTGAAGTTGGTCAGCATACCACCTAACCATCTCTCGTTCACGTAGAACATTCCGCAACGCTCAGCCTCAGTCTTGATAGCATCCTGTGCCTGCTTCTTGGTACCAACGAAAAGGATGGTGCCGCCGTTTGCAGCGATATCGGATACTGCGTTGTAAGCCTCGTCTACCTTGCCTACAGACTTCTGTAAGTCGATGATGTAGATACCGTTACGCTCGGTGTAGATGTACGGAGCCATTTTCGGGTTCCATCTTCTGGTCTGATGTCCGAAATGAACACCAGCCTCTAACAGCTGCTTCATAGAAATAACGCTCATGTTTGTTTCCTCCATTTGGTTTTTTACTTCCGCCTGCGTCTTGTGCTTCCTCCGGGACCTTACGGCACCACCGTCAGAATCAGCAGACGTGTTTTTTGTCAGCTTCACTAGCATACCATAACTGTCAGAGTTTGACAAGGACTTTTTTCGCAAAACAGGCAAAAAAGGAAGAAACAGATTCTGCACCTGTCTCTTCCTTTCTATACTGTTTTTGAATTTTATTTGGACATCTTGATATTCTTCAGCTCGTCAAATACCACATCGTTTAAAACCTTAATGTAGGTTCCCTTCATACCGGAGGACCTTGACTCAATAACACCTGCGCTCTCAAACTTGCGAAGTGCGTTTACAATGACGGAGCGGGTAATACCCACGCGGTCCGCGATCTTGCTGGCTACCAGAATGCCCTCGTTGCCATCCAGTTCCTCGAAAATATGGGTGATGGCTTCCAGCTCGGAGAAGGATAAGGTACTGATGGCAGATTTGACAATCTGCACTTTTCTGGTTTCTTCCGCACTCTCTTCGTTTACGGAACGCATCATCTCCAGACCAACTACGGTGGTTCCGTACTCACTTAAGATGATGTCGTCAATGTCATACTGTTCATCAGACTTGTAAATGAACAGAGTTCCCAGGCGCTCTCCCGCAATGTCAATCGGGGTGATGATGGCCTGATATTTCTTTACGTTCTCCTCTGCAAAACCGAGGGTCGCAAGATTTACGTTTTCTTTTGTGGAGAGGATGCTAAGCAGACGTTCATTCAGCATACGATCCACAAAGCCGCCTACCTGATCCTCAATCAATTCCTCAATCTCATCGACACCGGGGCAAAGACCTACACCGAGAACCTTTCCTTTTTTACTGATCACCAATATATTGGATAGCAGGATCTCGCTCAGAACTTTGCAGACCTCGTTGAATACCACTTTATGGGAATTGTTATCATGCAGTAACTTATTGATTTTTCTGGTCTTATCAAGAAGCTGTACACTCATTTCAAAAAACCTCCTCAATTATTGATATTCGTTTCAAATACCTTCTCCAATATCTAAATATTAGCACGATTTTGGACAAATAACAAGAGTTTTTTGAAATTTTCAATTTATTTAATCATTGGACTACTTTTCTTTGATATTTGTAGTGTAGCCGCACTGTTCGTTGGCACAAAGCAGCTTGCTTCCCTTTTCTACCATATAACTGCCACATTTTGGACAGCGTTCTGAGGATGGTTTCTGCCAGGACATGAAATCACATTCCGGATTGTTTTCACAGCCATAATAGCGTCTGCCCTTTTTCGTCTTCTTGATGACAATATCTTTGCCACACTGTGGACAGGCCACGCCAATCTTCTCCAGATATGGCTTGGTGTTTTTGCAGTCCGGGAAACCAGGACAGGCCAGGAATTTACCGTGCGGGCCGTATTTGACAACCATGTTCCGTCCGCAGACATCGCAGACCACATCGGACACTTCATCGGCAATCTTCACGGACTCCAGAGTTTTTTCCGCAGTAGCCACGGCTTCATCCAGGTCCGGGTAAAAATTCTCAATGATAGTCTTCCATTTTACAGTTCCGTCTGCCACCTTATCCAGAAGAAGTTCCATATTTGCGGTAAAGCTTAAGTCCACGATGCTTGGGAAACATTTCTTCATGATACCATTCACGGCCTCGCCAAGCTCCGTCATGTACAGGTTTTTATTTTCCTTGGTGACATAGCGTCTGGCAAGAATGGTGGTGATAGTCGGCGCGTAGGTACTTGGCCGGCCAATGCCCTGCTCCTCCATGGCTTTGACCAGGGACGCCTCGGTATAATGGGCCGGCGGCTGAGTGAAATGCTGACTCGGTTTTAACTCAGAAAGAGAAAGCACATCTCCGGTCTCCAGTTTGCCAAGCAGCGCATTCCCCGCTTCTTTGTCATCTTCCTGTACATAGACAGACATGAAACCGTCAAAGGACAGTTTGGATGCCGCCAGAGTAAAGAGATAATCTCCTGCTGCCACCTTCACAGAGGTGGTGGTGTAAACGGCCGGCTGCATGCGGCTTGCGGTGAAGCGTTTCCAGATCAGCTGATATAAACGGAACTGGTCACGCTGCAGGGAATCCTTCACCATGGTCGGTGTCAGGGTGATGTCGGTAGGACGGATGGCCTCGTGCGCATCCTGGATCTTACCGGTAGTTTTCTTGGCCTGATCCTGTTTTAACACATAATCCGTTCCAAAGGTATGCTCCACATAAGCGCGTGCTGCCGCGTCTGCCTCATCCGCGATTCGGGTGGAATCGGTACGCAGATAAGTGATCAGACCAATGGTACCATGCCCCTTTACATCTACACCTTCATAAAGCTGCTGGGCAATCCGCATGGTCTTCTGGGTAGAGAAGTTTAATACCTTGGAAGCTTCCTGCTGCAGGGTACTCGTGGTAAACGGAATTGGCGGTTTTTTGCTGCGCTCTCCGTATTTGATATCCTCTACCACATATTCTTTGCCCTCCAGAGCCGCGAGAATCTGGTCCAGTTCTTCCTTTTTATGAATGGCGATCTTCTCATCCCGGGTGCCGTAAAACTTGGCATTCAGAGTCTTTTTGCTGCCCTTCTGGGAAAACTCTGCTTCCAGGTTCCAGTATTCCTCCGGAATAAATGCTTCAATCTCCTCTTCGCGGTCACAGATCATGCGCAGTGCCACAGACTGTACACGTCCGGCACTTAAACCGCGCTTCACCTTTGCCCATAAAAGTGGGCTGATGCGGTAGCCCACCATGCGGTCCAGCATACGTCTTGTCTGCTGGGCATCTACCAGGTTCATATCAATCGCGCGCGGTGCCTTTAATGAGGCTTTGACCGCGTTTTTGGTAATCTCGTTAAAGCTGATCCGGTAAACCTTTTTATCTTTTGCCTCATCCAGCTTCAGCGCCTTCATGAGATGCCAGGAAATGGCCTCTCCCTCACGGTCCGGGTCCGTTGCGAGATAGATCTTATCTGCTTTTTTCACTTCCTTGCGAAGCTTTGCCAGAATATCTCCTTTTCCGCGAATCGTAATATATTTTGGTTCATAATCATGTTCAGCGTCAAATCCGAGGCTGCTCTTTGGTAAATCTCTCACATGTCCGTTGGAAGCATCCACTTCATAGGTGGAACCAAGGAATTTCTTGATGGTCTTGACCTTGGCCGGTGACTCCACAATCACTAAATTATTTGCCATAACTACTCCTAAATACCGGATTCAGAAAAGCCCTGCGGCTTTCAGATCTTTTTTCCGTAATAATGATTCGCCGCGCGAAACACATATCCCTGCAGTTCCAGCTCCAGCAAAATCCCCATACATTCACTGATGCTCATACCGCACTGGTCCGAAATCTCTTCCAGATGTTTCGCCTTGAAATCTAGGCAAGCATACACCATTTTTTCCGGCTTTGCAAGTGCATTTATATTTTTTTCATGAATAATTAACCTTTTGTCGCACTTTACGCCAAGGTATTCCAGGATATCATTTGGCGAAATCGCCATATGCGCGCCCTGCTGGATCAGGCGGTTACAGCCTCCGCTTAAATGATCCGTAACACGTCCCGGCACGGCAAAAATCTCCTTTCCCTGGTCCAGTCCAAGCTCGGCCGTGATCAGGGAACCGCTCTTTTCCTTTGCCTCCACCACCAGAATGGCATCGGAAAGCCCGCTGATGATCCGGTTGCGCATGGGAAAATGCATCGGAAGCGGTCCTGTGTCCAGTGGGAACTCAGAAATGACACCTCCGCGTGCAAGCATCTGTCCATACAGCTTATAGTGTGCCGATGGATAGCAGATGTTCACGCCGCATCCCAGTACCCCGTAGGTATCTCCTCCTGCTTTCAGCGCGCCTCGGTGCGCCGCCCCATCTATTCCAAGCGCCAGCCCGCTGATAATCTGCACCTGCTCCTTTGCAAGAAGTTCAGAGAAGGTTTCCGCAAGCTGGCTTCCATACTCCGAACAGCCTCGAGCTCCCACTACCGCCACCGCCGGAAGCTGTGGAGCTGGGAGCTTCCCCCGCACATAAAGCCCCATGGGATATGCATGAATATGAAGCAGCCGTTCGGGATACTCTGCGTCCAGCGGAGTCACGAAGCGGATTTCCCGTTCCTTCAGTTTTTCATACAGTTCCAGATACTGCATCCGGTTCTTTTTTCCTGCGCATAGTGCCTGAACCTGCGCCTCCCGTAAAATTCCACACTCTCTGAGTGCTGTTTCTTCTATATTAAATAGGTTCGAAAATCCACCAAAATATTCTCCCAGACTTTGGATGGATACCGCCCCCAGTAACTGGATCTGATTTAGACAGAACAGTGCACGGCGTTCCTGCTCCTGCTTATTCATGGGTTCCATCCTCCGTCTCCTTTCCCCAGTAGCGTTCCTGAAGATCCCGGTATCCGGCAGCCTCACGCAGATGTGTCCGCTCAATCTGCTCTTTCCCTTCCAGGTCGGCCAGAGTCCGCGCGACTTTCAGGATCTTATGGCATCCCCTGGCGCTTAAACCCAGCCTGGAAAAAATCTGCTGTAAAAAGTCCTCATCTTCTTCCCGCAGCGTACAGAAACGCTGGATTTCTCGGATTCCCATTTCACTGTTGGTATAAATTCCGTGCCCGGCGTATCGCTCCCGCTGAAGCGCGCGTGCCTGCTCAATTCGCGCGCGAATTGTCCCGGAGGATTCATTTTTCTGCACCGTGCGGATATCGCGGTATGTAGCCGGAGCTGCCTCCACGCAGATATCGATACGGTCCAACAGCGGCCGCGAAACACGTCCCAGATACCGCCGCACCTGGTGTTCCGTACAGCTGCATCTGGACCGGTCCGGATAGTAGCCGCAGGGACATGGATTTAGGGCTACTGCCAGCATAAAATGGGCAGGAAAGGTAAAGCTGCCATTGACGCGCGAAACGGTAACCTGATGCTCCTCCAGCGGCTGACGCAGAATTTCCAGCGTCTTTTTCTGAAATTCCGGCAGCTCATCCAGAAACAGGACCCCACGGGATGCCAGTGAGATTTCCCCAGGCTTTGGCCATATTCCGCCTCCGGTCAGGGCCTGCGCGCTGATGGTGTGATGTGGTGCCCGGTAAGGTCTTGTGCCAACCAGCGCATACCCCTGCGGCAGCATGCCGCAAATACTGTAGATTTTGGATACCTCCAGCTGCTCTTCCCGGGAAAGAGATGGCATAATCGTAGGAATGCGCCTTGCCATCATGCTCTTTCCACTTCCGGGTGGCCCTATGTAAAGCAGGTTGTGTCCACCTGCCACGGCTACTTCCGTAGCGCGTTTCATAAGCTTCTGTCCGTTAATCTCAGAAAAGTCCACAGGGTAACTGGCATCCGGCCATGGAGCCATGTCCTGGCACTCTGGCAAAATCCGTTCTGGCTCATTCAGGAGTTCAACTGCTTCCTGCAGACTGTGAATCTTCACGATTTCCATGCAGTTTGCGGCTACGCCCTCCGCTACATTTTCCTCTGCCAGAAAGCAGCGGCGGATTCCTTTTTCCGCCATGGCAAGTACCATGGGAAGTACCCCGCGTATTGGTTTTATATGCCCGTCCAGCCCCAGTTCGCCCAGAAACCCCGCCCCCTTTAATCCGGGCGGCATTATGATTCCATAGGCGGCCAGAACTGCAATGGCTACGGGGAGGTCACAGGCCGTTCCTTCTTTTCTCACATTTGCCGGGGACAGATTTACCGTGATTTTCTTTGATGACAAATGAAAACCGGCATTGCGCATAGCTGTGCGCACCCGTTCTTCTGCCTCCTTCACCTCCGAGGCAAGTGACCCTACCATATAAAAACCAGGCAGGCCGTCACTGACGTCTGCCTCCACCTGAACCACATAGCCGTCAATGCCCTGCAGTCCTCCACTGTATACTTTACTGAACAAATATGCTCTCCTTTCTTCTCTGGTATCTGATGGATTCACTATATCTTTCAGGGAAGAAAAGAGCCAGAACATTTCACCGCAAAATCCGCCAGAAACTGCAGCGTCGAACACATTGCTGAAACCGGCACTGTTCTCTTTTAGAACGACAAAAAGAGCAGAACCGAAGTTCTGCCCTTTCTGAACACAATATTCTTTTGTATCTAATATGGAGCCGCTTATTTCAGAAATGCGCCAAATAGGATACTTGCAACGATCAGTACGATACCACCGCCAAGACGGGAGGATAACTGTGCGTATGCGATCAGGCCCATTCTGTCGCAGGCACCAAGTACTGCCAGGTCACCGGAACCACCACGGTTAGCCATGCAAAGGCCTGCCGTGATAGCGGAATCGATCGGGAAGAAGCCTACCAGGTAACCAACCAGGGCGGAACCAATGATAGCACCGATTACGATAGCCAGAGCAATCACTACATTACCAAGCGTGATAGCCTTAGCCAGCTCGATGATGTTGGTATCTACACCTACACCTACCATGATGATCAGGATCAGGTTTGCGGTGAAGAAGGACTGCAGTTTCTTTGCTGCTGCGCGAACATTATCCGGAACAATACCAGCTGCTGCTACTGCTGCAACGAAGATAATCATGTAAGCAAACTGATGAATTGCGGTACCAAAGATGGTCGGAAGGATGGTCTTTGCAAACAGTCTGCCCAGTGCGTAGAAGCCGATTGCCAGGAAGAATGCGCCGCCAAGGTCTTTCATGCTAACTTTAACGGCCTTATCCTCGGTAGCGAAATCGCCGCCGTTACGGATCAGCTGGGTGCCATCACCCGTCCAGCTGGTCTTTTTCTCACCAATCTTCTTTAAGACTGCTGCGGTGAGGATTGCGAAGATGTTTGCAATGGTCAGAATGGTAATTGCAAAGGAATAATAGTTTGCCGCTGCGTCACCTGTTACAGTCTCATAAATCTGGCTTAAGGGAACAGCACCTGCGCCGTTACCACCACCCATAATCGGGCATACATATTTCAGAACAATATCAACCGGGCTTATACCAAATACAAGACCTGCTGCGATTCCTAAGATGGCTGCGCCGAACAGACCGCCGAAGATAGCCGGAATGTAACCTGCGAAGGAACGGATCAGAAGCTTTCTGTCCAGTGCCAGGATGGAACCGGTGATCAGGAAGATAATGAAGAAGGAAAGGAAATCTGCATCATCCATGATCATAATCATGCCGTCTGCATACTTCTGCGGAATCAGGTTGTAGGTGAACAGGAATGCGGATACCAGGAAGGTCAATACCAGACCGCCACCGATATAGCTGTTCCAGAACGGAATACGCTCACCAACCTCATTACAGATCAAACCGATGGATAACATTAATGCGAAGCATCCTGCAAGATCTGCAGAAAGAGCTCCGGTTGCTGCTGCTGCGATTACGATCACAGCGATTGCTCCGGCAAGCCACCACGGCATGCCGAACGTCTTCAGACTAAAACCTTTATTTTCAGCCATTTGAAATACCTCCATATGTAAGTGTATTGGGTCTCCCCTTTTTATATCAACCCGGCGATTCCCGATGCCGGGTTCATATCATAACAATCCGTACCTGATTTGATAATCAGTCTTTGAATTCATAGTCCTTAATCTCACGGACAACATCCAGCACTGTACCGTCACGGCTCTCGATGATACCAACCACGCGGTCACCAAACTGTACCGGATCCGGCTCACCTACGATGGCATATGCCTTGTCACGCAGCTCCTCGATGGTGCAGAACGGAAGCTTAACGTCCTTCATACACTCGATCAGATCCTGTCTGCGCGGGTTGATCGCAATGCCGTAATCGGTGATGACAACATCTACGGTCTCACCCGGAGTGGTTACGGTGGTTACATTGGTACAGATAGCCGGGATTCTTCCCTGCAGAAGCGGAGCAATGACGATGGTGCACTTTGCTCCTGCTGCGGTATCCGGATGACCGCCCTGGGCTCCGGTGATCATGCCGTCAGAGCCTACAACCACGTTGCAGTTGAAGTTTACATCGACCTCAAGGGAAGCCAGGATCACGAAGTCAAGCTTGTTTACGTAAGCACCCTTGTTGAACGGATCTGCATACTCGGATGCGGAAATCTCGATGTGGTTTGGATTGGTCTTGATGGACTCAATGGCACCCATATCGAAATCCTGGGTATCTACGATCTTGTCGATGAGACCCTTCGCAAGCAGGTTGCACATCGGGGTGGTGATACCGCCGAGGCCAAGTCCCATCTTAATGCCGCGCTCTTCCATGATTTTTCCAAGAGAGATGGTGGATGCGATGGACGCACCGCCGACACCGGTCTGATAGGAGAAGCCATCCTTGAAGTACGGGGTGTTGATAACGAACTGGGTGCAGTAATCTGCCATCATGATCTTACGGACATCGGTGGTCGGTTTTGCTGCGCCGGTTGCGATCTTTGCCGGATTACCGATCTCATCTACAACACAGACGAAATCCACCTGGGTCATGGAGATGCTTGCCGGGATGTTCGGGAACGGTACGAGGCAGTCAGTGATTGCTACGACTCTGTCTGCGTACTGGGCGTCTACCATGGCATAGGATAATACGCCGCAGTCGCTCTTTCCGCCGTTTGCTCTCATGTTGCCGTACTCATCACAGGTCGGTGCTCCGATGAACGCGATGTCGATATGAACCTCACCGGACTCAACGGCTCTTACACGGCCGCCGTGGGAACGCATGATCGCGATGTCTCTTAATTTACCAGTGGAAATCGCCTCACCGATCTTACCGCGCACACCGGAAGACTGGATGCCAACGATGGTGCCGTCCTCGATGTACGGAACGATCGGATCATTTGCCTTGCCAAGGGAGCTTGCGCAGATGGTAATGCCCTTGATGCCCATCTTGTGGATCTCGTCCATAACCATATTTACTACATAGTCACCCTCACGGAAGTGATGGTGGAAGGAAATGGTCATGCCGTCCTTAATCTCACATTTTACCAATGCGTCATGGATGCTCTCCACGATCTTGCTTCTCTTCGGGTCCATCATGGTGTGGGCCTTCGGAGCTGCCTTTGTATACTCGTAGTTATCGTAAGCGTAAGCGCCCTTGAACGCTTCCTTACCGATTGCCTTTAATACCTCTTCCGGGATTTCTCTTCCTACTGCATTGATCATCTTATAAATCCCCCTCATATACGCCTGATGCTTTTGCCAGGGCAATTGTTCTCTTTGCTCCGTCGTAGAATGCGATATCGATCATCTTGCCGTCTACGGTAAATACGCCGATACCCTGTGCCTTCTTCTCATCGATCTCTTTTACGACCTTCTCCGCGAAGATGATTTCCTTCTGGGTCGGGGTAAATACCTTATGAACAACATCGATCTGACGCGGGTTTACGAGGGATTTGCCATCGAAGCCCATCATCTTGATCATCTTGACCTCTTCCTCGAACACATCCATGGCATCCAGGTTGGTGAACACGGTATCCCAGCACTGTACACCGGCTGCTCTTGCGGCGATGATCATCTGCTGTCTTGCGCCCTGCAGCTCCACACCGGTTCCGGTGATCACGGTCTGCAGATCCTTGGTGTAGTCACCGCCGGAAAGAGCAATACCGATCAGGCGGTCAGAAGACTTACAAACCTCAAGGGCATTTAAGACACCCTTGCAGGACTCCAGAGCTGCCATTAACAGAGTGGAGCCTTCCGGTCTTCCAAACTCTCTCTCAGCTGCCAGCACATGCTCCTCTACGGTATGTACGTCCTGCGCGCTCTCGGTCTTTGCGATACGGATGGTATCAGCACCGCCAGCCACGCAGACACGGATATCTTCCTTCCAGTGCGGGGTGTCCAGTCCGTTGATGCGGACAACACGCTCAACTCCGCGGTAATCAATTTCCTGCAGCGCATGATACAGGGAGTATCTTGCTGCATCCTTCTGGTTCTCTGCCACTGCGTCCTCCAGATCCAGCATGATGGAATCCGGTCTGTAGATGTACGGATCCTTGATCAGGCCCGGCTTCTGGCAGTTTAAGAACATCATGGAACGTCTCAGTCTTTTTTTATTCGGATGGCTCATTATTTAATTACACCTCCCCATGGAAGATTCTCAGTGATATCGTTGGAACGGTATACTGCGCACTCTACACGTGCCTTTAAGGTACAGTCTAACGCACCCTTGTCCACTACGGTTACCTTTGCGTCTTTGACATCCAGACGGTTTAAGGTCTCCAGGACGGTTGCCTTGATCTGTTTTCCAAACTGGTGAATCACACTGCTCTCGATGGAAAGCTCTACGGTACCATTTCCCGGCTCTACGGTTACCTGGGCGTCACTGGACTCCAGGGTTCCTGCCATGGCAGCTTTCTTAACTTCCATAACTCGTTCCTCCTTGCATTTGATGAACATTCCCTTGTTGCATAATAAGCAAAGCACTTGTTTCTAGTCAACTTCACTAAAAGCAGTGTATCACCGCAGATACAATTGTGCAAATACTTAAAGAATTATACTGGATATAATCTTTTTATTATGTGATTATAATAACAATCTAAATTTTTCATAAACTCCGCCTTATTGTACATAATTCCTCAACGAAGAAAAACCCTCCGCCGGTCTTTGCCTGCGAAGGGTTTTTGAAGTATTTCTTCTATAATTATATAGCTGATAATTTTTACAGCGGAAGGATTCCCAGAATTGCAGCAAACAGCATGCACAGAATGGAGAAGATCCATACATATCCGAAGGATGCTTTGATATGATCCTTGATATCTACATCTGCCAGACCAATACCAAGCAGAGTTGCCGGTACCATCGGGCTGATGAAGGTTGCGCAGTTACGGCACACAACCATAGCTACTGCAATCGGGAATGCCTCTACGCCGAAGGATGCGCCGATGGCGATCATAACCGGGAGCATTCCGTAGAAGTAGGAGTCGGTATCGAAGCACAGAGCTAACGGTACAGACAGGATACCGATTACAACCGGCAGATGCTGTCCCAGTGCAGCCGGCAGGATCATGGAAATGATGCCAGCCATGTTGGATACAACAGAAGTCTTCATCATCTCAACACCCGGTTTTGCGATAACTGCTGCGCCGTCTGCATTGAAGCCGTAAACCAGGATACCCATCAGAACTGCTGCGCCCATCAGGGTAGAGCACATCATCAGAGCCGGACCTGCGTGACGGTTGATCATCTTCTTCTGCATCTTGATCGGAGTGTAGTTAACCAGCAGTGCTGCTGCTACACCCAGCATGAACGGGAAGTAGGACGGGAACTTGTCCCATACTAACATTGCAATAACTGCGATGGTAAGACATACGTTAAATGCGAACAGCTTCGGTCTTGCGTACTCATTTTCATCAGCCTCATGCTGAGCCTCTTCTGCTGCATCTTCTGCACTTGCTTCCTGAGCCAGTTTACCATTCAGGCCTGCACCTCTCTTCTTCTCCTGAATACCAGCGAATACTGCATGTGCCAGGCAAAGAACAATACCAAAAATCTGAACCGGGATCAGTTTACCCCAGAGCTGTCCAGCCTCCATACCCAGTACAGATGCTGCACGCATGGTCGGGCCTGCCCAAGGCATCAGGTTTAAAACACCCATTGCCAGAACGGCTACACGAAGCAAGGTAGACGTTCTCATGTGCATCTTCTTGTAAACCGGAAGCATAGCCGGTACAACAATCAGGAAGGTGGATGCGCCGCCGCCGTCTAAGTGACCGATCAGGGCAATCAGGGCAGTCATAACGGTTACACCGATAACGTTATCGCCAACGTGTTTCATCAGCTTGTTGATGATGACATCAAACATGCCTGCATCCGTCATGATGCCGAAGAACAGAACTGAGAATACAAACAGTGCTGCAGTTGGGCCGGTGCTCTTAAAGCCGCCCTTGATCAGATCGCCGATCTGATCGATGGAATAGTATCCGCCAACTACCAGGATCAGTGCCAGGATGGACGGAAAAATGATGAATGCCATACTCGGCATGGTCTTGCTCTTGAACAGAGTTACAACAAGAGCGATGATACAGGCAAATCCTAAGATGCCCACTACTAATTCTGACATATATTTTCCCCTATGTTAATGTGTAAGTGTTGTTTTGTTACCGGTCCGGTCAGAGATTCCCGGCTCTGACCAGACCCAAAATCGCTTATCATACGGATTTCGTTTTATTCTTCATCCGTCTTCGCATAAAATCAGTCTTTGAACTCGTACTCTTTAATTTCACGTACGACATCCAGTACGGTACCGTCACGGCTCTCGATAATACCAACCACGCGGTCACCAAACTGTACCGGATCCGGCTCACCTACAATGGCGTATGCCTTATCACGCAGCTCCTCGATGGTGCAGAACGGAAGTTTTACATCCTTCATGCACTCGATCAGGTCCTGTCTGCGCGGGTTAATGGCAATACCGTAATCGGTGATGACTACGTCTACGGTCTCACCCGGAGTGGTTACGGTAGTTACATTGGTGCAAATGGCCGGAATTCTGCCCTGCAGAAGCGGTGCGATGACGATGGTGCACTTTGCGCCTGCTGCGGTATCCGGATGTCCACCCTGTGCTCCGGTGATCATACCGTCGGAACCTACAACTACGTTACAGTTGAAGTTTACATCGACCTCAAGGGATGCCAGGATAACGAAGTCAAGCTTGTTTACGTAAGCGCCCTTGTTGAATGGATCTGCATACTCGGATGCGGAGATCTCGATATGGTTCGGGTTGGTCTTGATGGACTCGATCGCGCCCATATCGAAATCCTGGGTATCCACGATCTTGTCGATGAGGCCCTTTGCAAGCAGATTGCACATTGGGGTGGTGATACCGCCAAGGCCAAGGCCCATCTTAATGCCGCGCTCTTCCATGATTTTTCCAAGAGAGATGGTGGATGCGATGGACGCACCGCCGACACCGGTCTGATAGGAGAAGCCATCCTTGAAGTACGGGGTGTTGATAACGAACTGGGTGCAGTAATCTGCCATCATGATCTTACGGACATCGGTGGTCGGTTTTGCTGCGCCGGTTGCGATCTTTGCCGGATTACCGATCTCATCTACAACACAGACGAAATCCACCTGGGTCATGGAGATGCTTGCCGGGATGTTCGGGAACGGTACGAGACAGTCGGTAATTGCTACGACTCTGTCTGCGTACTGAGCGTCTACCATTGCGTAGGATAATACGCCGCAGTCGCTCTTTCCGCCGTTTGCTCTCATGTTGCCGTACTCATCACAGGTCGGTGCGCCGATGAAGGCGATGTCGATATGAACCTCGCCGGACTCAACGGCTCTTACACGGCCGCCGTGGGAACGCATGATTGCGATGTCTCTTAACTTACCAGTGGAAATTGCCTCACCGATCTTACCACGAACACCGGAGGACTGGATACCAACGATGGTGCCATCCTCGATGTACGGAACGATCGGGTCATTTGCCTTACCAAGGGAGCTTGCGCAGATGGTGATGCCCTTGATGCCCATCTTGTGGATCTCATCCATAACCATGTTTACCACATAGTCACCCTCACGGAAGTGATGGTGGAAGGAAATGGTCATGCCATCTTTAATCTCGCACTTAACCAGTGCCTCATGAATGCTCTCCACGATCTTGCTTCTCTTCGGGTCCATCATAGCATGAGCCTTCGGAGCTGCTTTCTTGTACTCGTAATTATCGTAAGCGTAAGCGCCTTTGAACGCTTCCTTGCCGGTTGCCTTTAAGACCTCTTCCGGGATTTCTCTTCCTACTGCATTGATCATCTTATAAATCCCCCTCATATACGCCTGATGCTTTTGCCAGGGCAATTGTTCTCTTTGCTCCGTCGTAGAATGCGATATCGATCATCTTGCCATCTACGGTAAATACGCCGATACCCAGTGCCTTCTTCTCATCAATCTCTTTTACGACTTTCTCTGCGAAGATGATCTCTTTCTGGGTCGGGGTGAAGATTTTATGAACAACATCGATCTGACGCGGGTTAACGAGGGATTTACCATCAAAGCCCATCATCTTGATCATCTTTACTTCTTCCTCGAACACATCCATCGCGTCCAGGTTGGTAAATACGGTATCCCAGCACTGTACACCGGCTGCTCTTGCAGCGATGATCATCTGCTGTCTTGCGCCCTGCAGCTCTACACCGGTTCCGGTGATCACGGTCTGCAGATCCTTGGTGTAGTCACCGCCGGAAAGAGCGATACCGATCAGACGGTCAGAAGACTTACAAACCTCAAGGGCATTTAATACACCCTTACAGGACTCCAGTGCTGCCATTAACAGAGTAGAACCTTCCGGTCTGCCGAACTCTCTCTCTGCTGCCAGTACGTGCTCCTCTACGGTATGAACATCCTGTGCGGTCTCAGTCTTTGCGATACGGATGGTATCAGCGCCGCCTGCCACGCAAACACGGATATCTTCTTTCCAGTGCGGGGTGTCCAGTCCGTTGATGCGGACAACACGCTCAACTCCGCGGTAATCAATTTCCTGCAGCGCATGATACAGGGAGTATCTTGCTGCATCCTTCTGGTTCTCTGCCACTGCGTCCTCCAGATCCAGCATGATGGAATCCGGTCTGTAGATGTACGGATCCTTGATCAGGCCCGGCTTCTGGCAGTTTAAGAACATCATGGAACGTCTCAGTCTTTTTTTATTCGGATGGCTCATTATTTAATTACACCTCCCCATGGAAGATTCTCAGTGATATCGTTGGAACGGTATACTGCGCACTCTACACGTGCCTTTAAGGTACAGTCTAACGCACCCTTGTCCACTACGGTTACCTTTGCGTCTTTGACATCCAGACGGTTTAAGGTCTCCAGGACGGTTGCCTTGATCTGTTTTCCAAACTGGTGAATCACACTGCTCTCGATGGAAAGCTCTACGGTACCATTTCCCGGCTCTACGGTTACCTGGGCATCGCTGGACTCCAGGGTTCCTGCCATGGCAGCTTTCTTAACTTCCATTTTTATCCTCCTCTTATCTAAAAAAAACAGGGGATGCATATACAACCCCTGCTATTTGCATCGTCCTCAGTTTATCACTGGCGGACGTACGATTCAAATACTTAAATTCTTATAATATATATAGGTTTATACCTATGTATTTCCAGTATTTGATAATTTCTGTCCTATATTCGTATTGCATTTTTCCTATACTGACATTTTAATCATCAAAGGAATACGGTTTGCTCTTCCACACCACATCCATGATGGTACCATCACGGCTCTCGATGATGCCTACTACCTGATCCTCAAACTGGATTTCTTCCGGTGTTCCCACGATAGAATAAGCAATATCACGCAGCTCCTCAATGGTCTTAATTGGCAGGCCGGAATCTTTATAGACCTCGATCAGATCTTTCCGGCGCGGATTGATGGCAATGCCGTAATCGGTTACTACCACATCCACTGTCTCACCCGGAGTTACTACGGTAACAACCCTGTCGCAGATGGTTGGGATACGGTTGCGCACCAGCGGAGCTACAATGATGGAGCAGTTGGAACCTGCCGCGGTATCCGGGTGCCCGCCTGGTGCTCCTCGCACGATGCCATCGGAACCAGTAACAACATTGACATTAAAATCCACATCTACTTCCAGCGCACCCAAAATCACAAAGTCCAACTGGTTTACGAATGCGCCCTTGTTCATAGGGTTAGCGTACTCGGAGGTGGAAATCTCATAATGATTCGGGTTCCTTTTGATAGACTCGATGGCACCAAGGTCAAAATCCTGGGCGTCTACAATATTTCGCACCAGTCCCTCTTCCAGAAGATCACAGATTGGCTTCGTGATGCCGCCGATGGCAAAACCCATATGAATGCCTTTTTCCATCATGATCGGGCGCAGCATGGTATTCACGGCCAGGGAGGCGCCGCCGCCACCGGTCTGGAAAGAAAATCCATCTTTGAAATACGGAGACTTCGCAATGATCTGGGTGCAGTACTGGGCCATCATCAGTTCCCGGACATCCTTCGTCATGCGGACAACGTTGCTGACAATCTTGCCTGGATTGCCGATCTCATCCACAACACAGACATAGTCCACATCCACCATGGAGATGCTCGGCGGATAGTTCGGAGCCGGAACCAGGCAGTCCGTGATCACGACCACATTGTCGGCATATTTTGCGTCCACCATGGAATACGAAAGCACACCGCAGTCGCTCTTTCCGCCGACCGCCCTCGCATTGCCGTACTCATCCGAAGTCGGCGCGCCGATAAAGGCGATATCAATATGGACATCCCCCTCCTCGATGGCCCGCACTCTTCCGCCGTGGGAACGGATGATGGCCGGATTTTTCAGTTCTCCATGGGAAATGGCCTCACCAATCCGTCCGCGCACACCCGAAGACTGGATGCCGGTTACCACGCCTGCCTCAATCAAATCTGCCACCGGATCATGGGCAGCACCGAGAGAACTGGCACAGATGGTAATATCTTTTATGCCAAGGGCCGCCACTTCCCTCATGACCATATTGACAACATAATCGCCATCCCGGAAATGATGATGGAAGGACAGGACCATCCCGTCTTTGATGCCGCACTTTAATAATGCCTCCCGAATCGAAGGCACCAACTTGCTCTGTTTTGGATCTACATATCCCTTCACCACAGGCGCTGCCTTCCGGTAACGCACGCCATCCCGGGCGTATGCTCCCTTGTATCCTTCCTTTCCATAGCGCTGTAAAATTTCGTCGGGAATCTCCCGTCCCACCGCATTTTTCATGCGCGTTCCTCCTTTCATTGTGCAGTTCAACCGAAACCGGATTTGCTTTCTTATGATTTCTCGTTGAATATTCACTATTTTTATGGTATCATAACCCTAGTTATCGTACAACTAGTTTTTTTGTTATGGATTTGATAATATTTCTGTTATAAAAGAGGTGTTTCATGAACATTAAACATGCACAGTACATGCTGACCGTCATGCATGAAGGAAGCATCACGGCAGCCGCGAAAAAACTATATATTTCCCAACCTTCCTTAAGCCAGATGATTAAGCTGGTGGAAACAAACCTTGGTACCCCCATCTTCAACCGTTCCACCGACCCCATCACCCTGACTTACGCCGGCGAAAAATACATCAAAGCAGCCAAACAGATCCTCACCATCAACAATAACCTGCAAAAGGAAATTGATGAAATCAACCATGAGGACCACGGCTGTCTGAAACTGGGCATTCCGGTTCAACGTGCCATGCAGGTGCTTCCCTATGTATTGCCCCGCTTTATGAAACAGTACCCTTATGTGGATATTGATCTGCATGAACATGGCTCTGCCATTACCGAATCCATGCTGATTGAAGGAGCCATCGATCTGGCCTGTCTGACCACCTACCCCAAGCATGAGGAACTCAATTATATTCTCATTGAGGACGAGGATCTGGTTCTTTTAACCAGCCGCAACACTGATCTGGCCAAACGCATTCCAGCCGGAACCCCTATTGAGATCAGCGAAGCCCGGCATGAAAAATTCATTTCCAGCCGTCCGGGACATAATGTGAATACGGTACAGAAACAGCTTTTTGCAACTTACGACATCCAGCCAGACATCCTGCTGCAGACTTCCAGCATTGAAGTTGGCAAGCGCACCGCCATTGCCTGCGACGCTGTCATGATCTGCCCCATCAACTATGTGGAGATGTCTCCGGAATTGTACCCTTACTGTGCCGTTTACCCCATCAAAGGTATTGAAAACCAGAGAAGCTTCTATCTCTGCCACCGGAAAGATCTGTATCTCACCAAATATATGCGGGATTTTATCCACATCCTGACCGATGTAGAAAAGCCGTTCCTGCATGGAACCGTATTCTCCGATACATCCAATTAAATACTATTTACAAAACGAAAAAGGATTTCCCATATGATCACCGCATCATGGGAAATCCTTTTTTAGTCTGTTTGTCCAATTAATCCAGGAAGGACCGGATGGTCTTCGGGGTGCGGTAATTCCAGGTGGAAATCTTAATTCCGCTTCTGCGGCTTGCCGCATGGACAATCTGTCCGTTTCCAATATACATGGCAACATGGTTGACCGTTCCCTTACTGTTGGTATAGAAGATCAGGTCACCCGGACGCATCTCACTGGATTTGACGGACCGGCCGGTCTTTGCCTGTTCTCTGGAAGTTCTCGGAAGGCCGACGCCTGCCACATGGCTCAGCACATACTTCACGAAACCAGAGCAGTCCGCACCGGTATGCGGGTCATTGCCTCCCCAGACATAACGTCCTCCCACAAACTGCAGCGCGTAGTTCACCACCTGGCTGCGCAGGGATGCGGTCTGGTTTGCTTTCTCCTCCAGCGGTGAGAATTTGATGGCTTCGCTTAAGGCATAACGCACTTCCACGTTGTTGTCGCGGGTGGAAATGTAGGCGTTGTCGGCGCTCTCTCCGCTGTCTCCGTCACCGGTATCCAGCTCGATCTCTACCCAGCCATCTAACTGGGATACCACCGAATAACGTTCTTCCTTGGAAATCTGTGTCCAGATTTTGGCATCTGTATTCGGTTCCGCCCGGACATTCAGACGGTCCGTGGTCACGATGGCCGTTAAGGATGCCGCGCTCACCGCCAGGTCCTTTGCTTCCTGTCCCACCGCTACGTACTGGGGATCCGCCGTCACATAACCGGTGATGGAACCGGACTTGATCTTATACCAGCCATCCAGTGTCTCCAGAATCTCTCCGGCTGCCTTACTGGGCAGTTTGCCGATGATGTTGGCCTGGGAATCCGTGCTTGGCTCCTTACGGATATTCAGGTAATTGTTTACCTTGGAGATCAGCAGATTGTCGTACTGGTTTAAGGCCATAGCCTTTAAATCCAGCTTGCGGGCCTCATTTAGGGCCAGTCCCACCGTAACATAGTCTGCGGAAATATAGCCGTCCGGTATCTTCACCCAGCCTTCCAGCTCTTCCTCTACTACATAGCGCTCATTGGCCAGAGCCTGCCCCACCACATTCGCCGGATCCAGTACCGGTTCCTGACGGATATTCAGCTTTTCGGTCTCAACAATGGCCATCTTTGTGACGTAATCCAGAGCTTTTTTGCGGGCCTCATCTCCGCTGATGACGTATTGGTTATGGATATAACCCTCAATGCCTCCGGAAGAAATGTGGTCCCAGTCCCCCTCGGTTCCAAGAATCTCACAGGCACTGTTCTGCTCCAGCTTTCCGATGATATTTCCGTCGGCCCCCGGAGTCTCCCGGACATTTAAGTAACCGGAAACCTGCACCAGGCCAAGGTTCTGATAGGAATCCACGACGGCCTGTTTTTCAGCTTCTTCCACATGAACATCCTGCGCTTCGGCTTCCACGGAAAGTGCCGCGGCCTCCTCCGAATCCGGATTTTCTGCCTCCGCGTTGGAGCCGGTCGCAATCATTACGTTCCCGGCATTTCCGGACAGAGCCGGAAAACCGCCTTTTTTCCACACAAAAAAAACGCACAGAACCAGAAGGAGCAGAACCGTTCCGATTCCTGCATAATGCAGATACCGTGCTCGTTTTCTGCGCCTTCTGGCTCTCTTTAAAATCTGGGTATAGTCTTTTTTTTCTTCAGACATGGTATTTCTCCTCACTCATGTGTTACTGTTCACACGTTGTGCAAACAATAACCAATTATGCCACTACTCAGTATATCATACCTTGTCTGATATTTTAAGCGATAGATGTGAAAAAAGTATTAATTTTCTATTACATCTGTTACAGTTATTCTGCTTTTGCTTTATTCTGTGCCTCTTTTGCCTTCGCGAAGGCGATGATCATGTCGGCTGTGCCGTCCGGCCCCAGTACGGAACTGTTGATGCACATATCATAGCTTCTGGAATCACCCCACTTCTTACTGGAGTAGTAATTGTAATAGCTGGAACGCTTCTTGTCGGTCTTTACCATAATATCCTTCGCCTTGGCATCGTCAACATTGTAAAGATCCTTGATACTCTTTAATTTATCCTCGTCATTTCCGGTAATAAATACGGAAACCGTATTCGGATAATCTGCCAGTGCGTAATCCGCGCAGCGGCCTACAATTACACAGGACTCCTCGTTGGCCAGTTTCTTGATGGTATCGAACTGTGCCAGAAAGATCTTGTGGTTGATCGGCATATCCATATAGGCCGAAGTGGTATAGCCAAGAGAATAGGTATCCATAACCAGAGAGTATAAAAAGCTGCTGGTCGGTTTTTCATCATGGGTTTCAAACAGCTCCTCGCACAGGCCGCTTTCTTTGGCTGCTTTGGTAAGAAGTTCCCTATCGTAACACTTCACGCCCAGTTTTTCCGCGATCTTCTGACCGATCATCTTACCGCCGCTTCCGCACTGACGTCCGATTGTAATAACAAGATTTCCTCTCATACTATCTTCTCCTTTCAGCATACACATGATGTAATTCTTTTATTAATTAGATTATAGCACAAAACTCTCCAAATGTATAGGAACACTTTGGTGCATTTTGTCTATTTTCAGATAATTTTTGTAACATCCGCATCTTCCGGCTTTAATCCTGCTCCAGCTTTCGCAGCAGCTTTTCAAAATACTCCGGAAGCGGAGCCTGAAACTCCATGTACTTTCCCGTGGTGGGATGGATAATCCCCAATACTCCCGCATGCAGCGTCTGACCCTGAAGACCGGAAAACGGTACCTTTGCCGGACCATAAACCTGATCTCCAAGAAGTGGATGGCCGATACTGGCCATGTGCACACGAATCTGGTGTGTCCGCCCGGTTTCCAGCTGGCATTCCACATAGGTGAAGCGCCGGAACCGCTTCAGCACATGGTAATGCGTGACTGCTTCTTTTCCGTTTTTCTCATTGATGCTCATCTTCTTGCGGTCCACCGGATGCCGTCCGATGGGGGCATTCACCGTGCCATCGTCCTCTTTGATCACACCATGGACAATCGCGTAATATTTGCGGGTGATGGAATGAACCTTCAGCTGCTCTGCAATGGCATTGTGGGCCTTATCATTTTTGCAGACGATCAGGACTCCGGTGGTATCCATGTCAATGCGGTGTACAATGCCTGGCCGCATGACGCCGTTGATGCCGGAAAGCTCATCTTTGCAGTGATGCATCAGGCCATTTACCAGTGTGCCGGTGTAATGCCCGGCCGCCGGATGTACCACCATTCCCTTTGGTTTATTGATGAGAATGATGTCTTTATCTTCATAGAGGATATCGAGATCCATAGGCTCTGCCTCAATCTCCGGCTCTACCGCCTCCGGTACCTCCAGGCAGATCCGGTCTCCCTCTGCCAGCCTGTAATTGCTCTTTACCGTTTTTCCATTGACTTCTACGCCGCCGTCCTTTAACAGCTTCTGAAGATAAGAACGGGAAAGATCTGCCAGCTGTTCACTTAAATATTTATCGATCCGCTGTCCTGCAGCAGATTCCACAGTCAGTTCGTAGATCACCGACGATCCCCTTTCTTCCATTCAAAAATCGCAAGATCCTCCTCCTTGTAGAAAAAGCAGAGGAAGAAAAGCAGCGCTGCCGTAGCTGTAGTCACATAAATATCCGCCACATTGAAGATTGGAAAATCGATCAGCTTAAAGTAAAGAAAATCCACTACATAGCCCTGGCTGGTGCGGTCCACCATGTTCCCCAGCGCTCCCGCAGTAATCAGAATGGTGCAGACGCGCAGACCCAGATAGCGCAGGCTGCTCCAGCCCGGCATGCGCCACATCACATAGATGGCTGCGGCTACCACTACAGCTCCGATCACAAAGAAAAATCCCTGTTTTCCCTGCAGCATGCCAAAAGCCGCGCCGCGGTTTTCGGAGTACAGCAGTTCAAACACACCATCCAGAATTACAAAGGGAGTCTTTCCCTTTAAATGCGCGACCGCAAGAAGCTTTGTGTACTGGTCAAAAAGCACCAGGGCCAGACTCAGAGCTGCCCAGGAAAGCAGATTAAATCCTCTCGTCTTCATCAGAACCTCCCATCAGCCAGTCCAGGCATGTGTTCATTTCCTCATCGGTCACTGTGCGGTCAATGAACGCCTCACCAATCCGGTGCAGCAGAATGAATTTAATTTTGCCGGAATCCATCTTTTTATCGTTCTTCGTGGCAGCAATGATTTCTTCTTTGGAAAGTTCAAAATCCGCAATGGATACCGGGAGTCCAAACTGGAAAAACACTTCCCGGATCTGCAGCGCCTCTTCTATGGTAATCTCCCCGCGCTTTGCGGAAAGTCCGGCTGCTGCCACACTGCCCAGTGCCACACACTGGCCATGAAGCAGGTGAAAATGCATCAGTTTTTCAATGGCATGTCCCAGAGTATGTCCAAAGTTTAAGATGCCGCGGATCCCCTGTTCGGTCGGATCCTGTTCTACCACATCCCGCTTGATGCGGCAGCTGACCAGGATCATCTGCTCACAGACAGAAAGATCCCGCGCAAGAATCTCCTCCCGGTGAGCCTGCAGCCATTCATAATAATCCGCGTCCATGATCAGGCCATGCTTGATGACCTCGCCCATACCACAGGCAAACTGTTCCTCTGTCAGAGTCAGCAGGCTTGACGCAGCGGTATAAACCAGCTGCGGCATATGGAACGCGCCGACCATGTTCTTGTAAGCGTCAAAATCCACTCCGGTCTTTCCGCCGATACTGGAATCCACCTGGGAAAGCAGTGTGGTAGGCACCTGAATAAACCGAATGCCGCGCAGGTAGGTTGCTGCGGTAAATCCGCAGAGATCACCGACCACACCGCCGCCCAGAGCAACCAGCATATCATTCCGGTCATAATGATTCTGAATCAGAAATTCATATAAATCCCGGACCGTATCCAGGTTTTTGTTTTCTTCTCCTGCCGGGAACACAAAAAGATGCACCTCTTTGCAGACCGGCTCCAGCTGGCGGATCACGGTATCACTGTAAAGTTCTGCGACCGTGCTGTCCGTCACCACACAAAGTCTCCGGTCCCGCACGGAAAGGGAAGCCACCTCCTGTCCCAGTCTGTCATAATTTTCTTCCATTACAATATCATAAATTGGTTTTCCATCCCGATGTACGGTCATGCGATCACTCATGATGTCTGTACTCCTTTTTTGTATTTTAAAAAATTTGGATAAAAGAAATACAGACAATTTTCCTTCCAGTCCGTCGGAAAATTGTCTGTACCCCTGTTCCTTCTTCGCAAAAGGTATGTAACCTGTTCTGATCTGTACTTTATAAGCGGATGTTCAGTCCGGATACATCCAGTGCGCCATTTTCGAGCATTTCCTGGAAATCACCGGAGAGTTCCACAGTTTCCGGTGTGGCAATAAAGATGTAACTGGAAATCTTCTGGAGGTTTCCGTTCATGGAGTAAGTAGCGCCAGAAGTAAAATCAATGATACGCTGCGCAATCTCCGTGTGAATTCCCTCCATATTCAGAACTACTGCCTTACCGGCCAGCAGATAATCGCAAATTTCTCTTGCGTCCTCGATCGAAGTAGGCTTTACCATGGAAACCTCCATGCTACGCTTCATCGGGACAACTTTAGAAGAACGAGAGAAGAATCTTGGCTTTTCCTCGCCCCCGTCATCGTAGTTCTCAGACTCCTCACGTGCCGGGAAACGTCCTCTTTTGGCTGGCTTTTCTGCCTCATAATCTTCATCCGGACCAAAGTAGTCTTCGTCCTCATCCGGACTAAAACGCATGGTATCCATCAGTTTGCTCAAAATGCTCATAACCTATATTCTCTCCAATCCTTATCTGGCACCAAATATTCCGGTGCCGACTCTAATCATAGTCGCACCCTCTTCCACGGCCACCTGGTAATCTCCGGTCATACCCATGGACAGGACACTCATATTAACATTATCAATGTTTTTCTTTTTGATGTCAACAGATAATTGATATAATTTTCGAAAAACCGGACGATTTTTTTCAGGATCATCCACGAAAGGCGCAATGGTCATGAGTCCTTCAATCTGAAGATGCGAAAACGCTGAAATTTGCTCTACCATTTCCGGTACTTCTTCCGGCATCATGCCGAACTTGCTCTCTTCTTTCGCAACATTGACCTCCAGAAGGATTTTTGCAATGATTCCAAGTTTTTCTGCTTCCTGATCGATCTGTTCTGCCAGGCGCAAAGAGTCCACAGAATGAATCAGTACCGTATGTGGCAGCACCTGTTTTACTTTATTGCGTTGCAAATGGCCAATCATGTGGAACCGGGCATTCTCCGGCATACGCGGGCATTTTTCCAGAATCTCCTGGACTTTATTTTCCCCGAAATCACGGGCACCTGCCTCGTAAGCCTCCTCCAGCATGAACAGAGGCTTAGTCTTGCTGACTGCGATAAGCGTAACCTCCTCCGGAGAACGGCCGGACTTCTCACATGCTTTCCGGATATTTTCTCTCACTTCATTTAAATGATCTTTTATGGTATTCATCATTCTGCCTCCCTAATGTCTGATAATGCCGGCACCCTGTCTGACCGGACCGGTTTACTGGTAGATCAGCTGACCCTCATATACGGTGTTTGCATCCAGCACAATGTGGTCGTATACGGAAAGTCCGTAGTTGGTGCCTTTTTTGATGGAATAATATTCATCATTGGACTTGATGATCTCGATCTGCTTGAATACGGCATAACCCTTGTTGATATTGTAAACACCCTGCAGGGACGCGCTCTGTCCAATCTGGTAACGGTCCTGGGAATCCGGTTTCACCACATAATCCCCGGGCTTCAGCGGAGCGTCCTCATTCTTTTCTATATAATAATACTCTTCATTCGCATAGTAAATGGTGACCGGCACGAATTCTGCCGCGGTACCACTCTCTGAATATACTTCCTTCATGAAGCCGGTATCGCTGCTGTCTCCACCCTGTACCATATATTCCAACGGAATCAGATAAAATTCTTTTTCTGTCACTGCAGTAACCGGGATCTTCAGGCCATCTGCCTTTTCCGTGTCTACCGCAAACGTTACATAGCGGTCCGAAGCAAACTGTACCATGTACTGGCTAAAATCCAGCTTTCCATAAGTACCTCCGTCTCCACCGGTAATGATGGAGAAATCTCCTGTGGCATCCAGATCATTGACGGAGAATGTCACATGAAGCTGCGTCTGGTCTTTGTATTCCTCTGTCTCATCATCCGTGAGCGGAAATACAATGCTCCAGTTGTCCGAGGTGATCAGCTTATATACCGGTGCGGACTGTTCTATGAGCTGTCCTGCCTTGGTGATGGCCTTGGAATAGCTAGAACGGTCGAAGGTGCTCTCCGTGATTTCATCAGCAGTCAGGCTTTCAAATCCATCCACCGCATAGGACACGACACCGGACACCGGCGCTGTCACCTGCACAAAAGAAGCGCCCGCCTGCTGCATGATACTGTCCAGATTACCCAGCGCATTGAAATTCGCGTATTCCAGAACCGCTGCCTCCAGAGAATACTGCAGGTCATAGGTATTTTCAAATTTCTGGTCGCTGTAGCTCATGGAAAAGGAAGAAAGCTGACGCTTGACATCACTTAAGTTCGCGTCTGTCAGTCCCACGTTCGCGTCCGGATTTTCCTGCATCAGCTCTGCCATGTTTCCGGTCTCATCGATGGAATAGATGCGGGTTCCAATGGCCGCGCGCTTTCCTTCCCGGATATAATAGTTGATATATCCGGCCCGGTCTGTACTCTCCACCCGCTCATCCCGCAGGATGATGCCGGTGTACTGGCGGTCATTTACAATGTTGCCCTCCACAACCTCATAAAACTGAACCTTCTCCTTTTTCATGTAGGTATAAACGCTGAAAACCAAATATACGAAGATGATCGCGAAGATGATCATTCCTACGTTTATATTGCGCGGATGGCGATATCTTATAATCTTTGATTTTTTCTTTTTTGCCAATGCCCTGTTCCTCCCGGCAGTATCTGGTATCTGTAGCGCGCGGAATCACGTGTCCGGCGAAAGCCCACACAGTTTCCGTCACACAAACAGCCGGGGAGAACCTGCCGCCCCGGCTGTAAAGAATACGAATTATGTATTACAGAGAAACCACTACATCTTTCTGTGCGTTCTCCGGCATTTCCGCTGCGTCCATGGAAATGCTTAATACGAAGTTTACATTATACTTCTCACTGATACCCTCTAAGGTAGTAATGGTCTCGCTGATGTCTTCTCCCTCTAAACCTGCAAGCTTCAAAAAGCTGTCTAAAAACATAGTCTCGATATCGTGATCCTGAGAAATGATACCGCAGATGAAACCGATGAATCCCTGGCTGGTTGCAACCGGGTACTCGTTTACGTTGATCAGACGGATCCGGTTGTTGAGCTCGTACATGTGTTTGGAACTCTTATCGAGATAAACGATAGAACCGGTAGCTGCCTTGATACCGTTGTTTGCCATATCCAACAGATGTTTTGTTTTTCCTTTGCCTTTTCTGCCTGCAATGATCTGAACCATAGTCGTGTCCTCCTTGGGTTTATTGAATCTGTATAAAAATTCTTTTATTATTAAAGTAATTATAGTACAAATATATGGAATGTGCAATCACTAATTGACAATTTTACCAATAATCTTTGTCATATTATCGTAGAGGACGTCTCTGCTTTCTGCTTTGAGTACCACAGAGATATAATCATTGCCGCTTTCATCCTGGCTTCCCAGAATCAGGCAGGAGCCAGCCGCTCTGGTGGTTCCGGTCTTTCCTCCCAGAACGGTAATGCCGTCCGGGGCTTTTGACTTGCCATTTAAATACTGGTTGCTGTTTTTCCATTCCTGTGTTTTTGTCTGTCCGGTGCCGTCCGTATACTGTGCCTGATAGGATACAGTGCCAATGATTTTCTGAAATTCCGGGTACTTCAGAGCTTCATTGAAAATCAGATACAGATCGTATGCCGTGGTATAGTGATCTTCATCGCTTAACCCGTGGGGATTGACAAAATGTGTATCGGTTGCGCCAAGCGCATGGGCCGTCTCATTCATCTTCTCCGCAAAGGCCTCTGTGCTGCCAGCCATATGAACCGCGATGGCCGCCCCGGCATCGTTTCCGGAAGGGAGCATAAGGCCATAAAGAAGCTGTTCCATAGTCAGGGTATCTCCCGGGTTGATGTGGGCCAGAGAAGCCCCCGTCTCCGTGATAACCGTCTCCGGTCCTACCGTTACCATGTCACTTAAATTGCCATCCCGGATTGCGATGAGAGCCGTCATGATCTTGGTAATACTGGCCGGATAAAGGCGTTCAAACGGATTTTTCTGAAAGATCACCTCTTTGGTGTCCACCCCAAAAACAGCCGCCGCTTCTGCCGTCACAGACGCGTCCGCCTCTCCTTCTGCCCCGGTCACCACGCACAGATTCTTCGCAAAGGAATCCGCCTGTGAATTCTCCTGCATATCCTCTGCCATGGTTTCCATGCGTGTGCTTTCATAGGTAATCTGCGACTGTCTGCCGCAGCCGGAAAGAACCAGGCCGGTCAGCAGACAGACCGCTGTGATATTTCTTATCTTTCTCAAACCGCGCACCTCTAACGATACACTTCGCGCCATTCCAGATCGCCGCGGTCCAGAGCCTTGATCAGAAGTTCCGCGGTAGCCAGATTCGTCGCAAACGGAATGTTGTAGATATCACACAGACGGACCACATCGTTTACGTCCGGCTCGTGCTTTTTCGGGTGCAGCGGATCGCGCAGGTAAATGACCATATCCATGTCATTGTGCTCAATCTGGGATGCCAGCTGCTGCTGTCCACCCAGATGGCCTGCCAGATATTTGTGTACGTTTAAGTTCGTTACCTCTTCAATGAGGCGTCCGGTAGTGCCGGTTGCATACAGCTCATGTTTATTTAAAATTCCTCTGTATGCAATGCAGAAATTCTGCATCAGCTTCTTTTTGGAATCATGTGCGATTAAACCGATGTTCATAACAGAACCCTCCTTTATTAGTTGCTTACTTTTCTCTGAAGTCCTACATTCATGACCACGCCAACCCCCAGATAAACGCTGAGCAGTGAGCTTACCCCGTAACTGATAAACGGGAGCGGAAGTCCGGTGTTTGGCAGAATGCCTGTAGCTACAGCTATATTAGCAAAACTCTGGAATGCCAGCAGAGACGCTAGTCCCACGCAAAGCAGGCTTCCCATCAGATCTTTTGCCCGGGCTGCCATAATGAGACACTCATAGACAGTCAGCGCAATCAGAACGATGACGGCAATACAGCCGATAAAGCCCAGCTCCTCTCCGATGACAGCAAAGATAAAGTCTGTCTGTTCCTCGGAAAGGAAGTTTCCGTTCTTGACGGAGGCCAGAGTATTGTTATTGAGTCCTTTTCCCTGCAGCATGCCGGAACCGATCGCCATAATGGAGTTATTCTGCTGGAGATTGGCTTCCGCATAGTTCGCGGGATCAATAAATGCCATGATACGGCGGACCTGATAATCTTTCAGAAACGGTACCATGTTGTACTGGAGCAGATAGATAAACAGTGCTCCGCAGGGAACCACCACAGCCAGCGCTCCCAGGATCCACCGGTAACTTAAACCGGCCGCAAACAGCATGCAGAGAAAGATTACCATGGTGACCAGACTGGTGGACAGGTTTGGCTGTAAGAAGATCAAGCCAAACGCAGCCAGAAATAAAAGTCCCGCGAAAAACAGGATCTTAAACTGGTTTACGCGCTCCTGGTATCTGGAAAAATACCAGGCAAAAAAGACGATCAGGCCAATCTTTACAAACTCAGACGGCTGGATCTGTCCGATGACCGGAAGCACCAGCCAGCGCCGTGCCACGCCTCTGCTTACACCGAATATCAGCACGGCCAGAAGAAACGCCAGGCTGGCACCATATATAACCGGTGCAAAAGAAACCACTCTGTGGTAATCTACAAGGGATAAGATAACGACTGCCGTAAGGCCAACCAGAATGCCGATGATCTGTTTCACGACCATGGATGCATCCTGGTTGGAGGCGCTCCGGATAATGAGAACGCCGGTGATATTCAGCAGCAGCACATAAAGGAATAAACGGTAGTTGTAATTTCTGAAGTTATAGTCTAAAAACATGCTTCATTCCTCGTTCATGTAATTTGCCGGACCGGAAAGGCCGCTGTGATCAGAAAGGCCTGCTGGCCGCCCTCTTCCGGGCGTACCAGCCGAAGTTCCATGGCACCGGCATCGATCTGGGCATACCGTGACAGGACACGCACCAGATCATCGCGGATCATTCCAATGATGCCGGGATTCACTCCCGACTGATCCGAAACCAGAAGCAGTTTTAATCTGGCCCGGGCAATCTCACCGGAATTACTCTTTGCGGATCTTCCAGGTATTCTCATCCGCTCCACCTCCTATGCCCTCTTTAAAAAGCCGGAAATGCGGACCAGAATTCCTTTGTGGGGATCTAAATCCATAAATGGAACGGATTCCCCTGAAATTCTCCTGCAGATATTGAAATAGGCTTCCCCCGCCAGGGAGCTTGTATCTGCCAGCGGTTCCCCCTGATTGGCGGATATGACGATATCTTCGTCATCGGGGACCGCGCCAATGACCGGAACTGCCAGAATATCCGCCACGTCATCGACTGACATCATGTCTCCCCGCCGCACCATATCCATACGGATCCGGTTCACGATCAGACGAATGTCTTCCATGCGTGCCGCCTCCAGAAGACCGATGATACGGTCGGCATCCCGGATGGCGGATACCTCCGGCGTCGTGACCACAATGGCCCGGTCCGCACCGGCAATGGCATTCTGGAATCCCTGTTCAATTCCTGCAGGACAGTCAAGCAGTATATAGTCGAACTCTTCCCGCAGATCATCCACCAGTTTTTTCATCTGGCCCGGGTTCACAGAGGACTTGTCCCGGGTCTGGGCAGATGGGAGCAGATAAAGGTTCGGGTATCTTTTGTCTCTTATCAGGGCCTGCTTCATGCGGCAGTTGCCTTCCACCACATCTACGAGATTATAGATGATGCGGTTTTCCAGTCCCATCACAACGTCGAGATTGCGCAGGCCGATGTCTGTGTCGATCAGCACAACGCTGTAGCCTAACAGTGCCAGGCCTGTCCCGATGTTTGCGGTGGTGGTGGTTTTGCCGACCCCGCCTTTTCCAGAAGTAATTACCATGACTTCACTCATAGAAACGCCTCCTGAAAAATTCTACCGAATCTATTTTACCCTATATTCTTAAATATTTCCAGTATTAATTGAAATTTAACATATTTAAGAAAGATTTTTTTATTACTTTCGTACAAATACTACAATTTTCTACAGAAGCAATCATGGGACCCTTGCCCAGCTTCTTTCCTTTGTCACCGTAATGACAGGAAATGTCAGCAATGCGGATCTGCAGAGGCACCATCTCCATGGCTGCCACCACCGCTTCCCGGTTTCCGGCAACTCCAGCATGGACGGAACCGCGCAGTTCCCCCAGCACAATGATGTTTCCTTTTGCCGCCACACGGGCGCCGTGGCGTACATCTCCGATAATGACGATGCTGGCCTCCGATTCTATGGATTCTCCCCGATGCAGATCTCCCCGGTAAAACTGGCCGGTCCGCTCGGAAAGCTCCATCAGCTTCTGGTTCAGCGCTTTCTCACACCGCTCCACCCGCTCCAGATCCTGATCTAACAGGCAGAGCACCTCGATGCCGGAGTTTTCCGTGATAGTGTTGACAATCTGCATTTCCTGGGCGGCCGTGAGGGGCCGTCCCTGCAAGAGCAGTGCCATCTGGGCATTGCCCCAGAACCGGGCCGACTCCTTAAATTTTGTGGCAAGCTCCGCGATCAGTTCTTCAAAGCTGCACTCCGGATCCAGAATCACTGTCATGCCTGCTTTGCTGCTTTTGATCACAATCCTGTTTTTCATGTTTTCACCCGCTCCCCTTTGTTGTATCCGCGCTCCCGGAAATTTGGGAGCGCATTCTGATCAGTCTCCGACCTTAACATTGGAAACTTCCAGGGCACCACTGCCCAGGATGGATTCCAGATCGGTATATCCGTAGTAAAAGCGGTAGACATTTTTTGCCACCATTGCCGCGTTGGAGGAAGAATATCCGTAAGGAATATTGACGGTTACGCAGATCTCCGGGTTTGTATACGGTCCGTAGGAAATAAAGAACGCATGGTTACCACGGGTTCTGGACTCCTGGGCCGTACCGGTCTTACCGGCAATCTCCACCTCCAGATCCTTAAAGATCTTACTTACAGAACCATCCGTTATCACGGCGCGCATGCCCTGATGGACTGCGTCCCAGGTGGAATCCGCGATATCCACATGCCCGGTTGCCTCCGGAGTAAAATCTTTGATGAGGTTTCCCTCGGAATCCGTCATCTTGTCTAACAGGCTTAAGTCAAAGACCGTTCCGCTGTTGGCAATGGCTGCCACATAACGGGAAAGCTGTACATTGGAATACGAGTTGGTACCCTGTCCCATGGCAGAACGCTCCGGGTCCTCTGTTGTCAGCTCCGGTGTCGTCTCCGGAATTTCAATGCCGGACGGACGGTTTAAGCCAAACATGGACGCATAGCGGCGGATGGTATCCACACCCATATCCGTAGAATAAACCAGCGTGTCCCGGTTGGTTGCCAGACGGTGTGCCACCTCCGCGAAGAAATAGTTGCAGGAGTTCTGAAGGCCGCCCACAACGTTTAACGGTCCATGGTGTCCCGGGTAAATCCAGCACTTAATGTGCGGATCCACTTCCTTATATTCGCCGGTACAGTCGATGGTCTCATAAAGACCAATGACCTTCTCTTCCAGTCCCGCAATGGCGGTGATCGGCTTAAATGTGGAACCCGGTGCTTTCTTGGCCTGAGTCGCGTTGTTGTAAAGCGGCAGGGACAAATCTTCCTGCAGCTGTTTCATATACGCCGGGTCCGCGCTTCCGGACAGGCGGTTGTTGTCGTAGCTTGGGTAGGTAACCAGTGCCCGCACCTCTCCGGTGTTGACATCGGTGATGACCACACCGCCCGTACACGGATCCAGCGCCAGCTGGGCCGGAGTCAGCTCAATATTCTGAATCTTGCGGCGGATGAACTGGAAGGCGTATTCCTCACCGTTGGCCGTTAAGAGCTGCACCTCATTTGCGTCATAGGGAAGTACACCCTGGGCGTAAAGGGCCAGGCAGAGCTGGCGTCCGGTGATGACCTGGTCGTTGATCAGGTAGCGGTAAATACGTTTGGTAAACTTCGCGTCATCCTTTAACTGATCCAGCGTGTAGTCCACGAGGACCTGATAAATATCATCCGCGCTGGAATATTTGCTGGTAACATTCAGTTTCGTAGTGTCAATCCAGTTTTCCGAGATACCGGCATAAATGTAATCCCGCAGGCTGATCTCATCGTTTTTCCAGGCCAGATAGCTCTCACTGTTCTGGTCAATCCGGTCTTTCTGGACAATGCCTACCGTACTGTCAGAAAGCCAGTTGTAAATATAGGCCATGTAGGCCATCATATCCTGCGGCAGATCCTTCATCATGGTTGGATGGTCGCTCATCAGCTCGTAGCGCAGGCGCTCTAAAATCTGCTCTCTGGACGAGGTATAAACGGACTGAATCTGCCGTTCAATGTCCGTGGCATCCTCCGAAGCCATATGGCTTAAGGAAAGCACATTGTTGTTGATGAGCTGGTAGTACGCGTCCTTCACCGGAATGCTGATCTTGGAGGAATCCGTGATAGCAGAGGTATCCACGTCCTGATTGACCAGGGCTTTGGCCACAATACCTGCTAACTGCTGTTCGATCAGATGGTAGATTCCGATCTGCAGGTCCCGGTCAATGGTCAGGTAAATATCATTGCCGGTGGACGCCTGGGTTTCCGAAATCACCTGCATGACATTTCCCACGTTGTTGACCACCAGGTTCTTATAACCCTTATGTCCCTGAAGTTCCAGTTCCATGGATGCCTCAATACCGGTACGGCCGACAATATCGCTGAGTTCATACTCCGAATTTGTCTTTTTGAGCTCCTCCAGCTGATCCTCCTGCACTTTGCCGGTATAACCGATGATCGGCGCAAAGTACTCTGCGTCATTGTAGCGGCGGATGGTCGTCTCTGCCACTTCCACGCCCTTCAGCTCCGCGGTATGTTCCATCAGATCTGCCACGGTCTCATCGTCCACCCGGTCACAGATGGTAGTCGCCTCATATTTTTTATATGCGACAAGTGACATTGTATACCGGATATTGACAAGCTGTACCAGCTCCGCGTCGGAAAGAATCAGGGGATTGCCCTTATCATCCTTCATCTTGTCAATCCCATATGCTGTTTTTTTCTTTTCGATCAGTTCTCTTGCTGTCACTGCGGTCGGATATTTTCCCTTGTCATCATCCAGCTCATCTACGGATTTGCGTCCGTAAAAATCACGCAGGAACCGTTTTCTTGCAGCTTCCGATGATGAGGTGTAGACGATTTCCCCATCGTCATTGATCGCGATTTCCAGCTTTCCCTGTGCCTGATAACCATGTTTGTTCAAAATCTGGATCAGCTTCAGGAGCATGGCATTCATGCCGGCACTTTTCGGGTAATCACCGGTATCCTGTACCGTTACCGCGTAGGCCAGCTCATTGTAAGCCAGAAGATTCCCGTTGCGGTCATAGATGTTGCCACGGGTACCCGGTGTCGTCACGGTTTTTTCGATCATCTGGACATAATCTTCCAGATAGGATTCTCCGTTTACGATCTGAAGGTCGAACAGCTTGGCCGCCAGAACCAGGAACATGCCGGTAAATACCAGCGCCAGCGCAAAAATACGGGAGCTTAAGACCCGTTTTAAAAAATCATATAGTTTATGGAAGAAATCTTTCAGCACGCTTATGTCACTCCTATTTGATGTTTAGTATTCCCGTTCCCGGCGGTTATCCAGTTCATCCAGCCTGCGGTTGGCAGACAGGAAGAAACGGTAAATAAGCAGAGTCGTTACCACCGTAAAGATCAGCTCCGGAATGATGATTTCCTTCGCGTAATAAAGGAAATCCAGCCGGTTGCGGATCAGGAAACGAAACACGTAAATATACAGGTTGTAGATCAGCTCGTTGACCAGGCTCATGACCAGCGGCAGATTGATATAGTCCTCATAGTAATACTGGGTACAGATGCCGTTGAAATAGCCGATGTTGATGAACAGCAGCGTATAAAAGCCGAAGGGACCGCTGTAAAACAGATCCAGTAAAATTCCGGCAAACAGACCGTATAACAGTCCTGCTTCCTTTCCGTAAATAAATCCAAAGGAAAACGTCAGGATCAGAAGGAGGTTCGGCGTCGCGGTGAGGAACGGAATCAGCGGAAATACACAGTTCTGAACGGTAAACGCCAGAATCATCAGTACCACATTTAATAAGAACCGTTTCATGCGCCTGTCTGTGCCCCCTCTGTATTTTCTGTACTTTCCTGCGGTGTCTCTTCCTCTTTCAGTGTCGTGATGACCAGGACCTCCTGCAGGCTGTCAAACTGTGCTGCCGGAATCAGATAGCCGGACTTGGTCAGGCGGCTCTGGTCTGTGGTGATATCGGCCGCATAGCCGATCAGAATGCCTGGCAGGAACTTAGAACTGATGTTGGAGGTCACAATACGGTCTCCGTCTTTCAGATCGCCGTTCTCCGCGATGTTGCTCAAACGCAGCCTTCCCTCTCCGAACAAAGTCAGGTCGCCGGATACAATGCAGGTATCTCCGGACTGCTGCGCCATGCCACTGACACGGCTTACATCGTCGATAATGGAGCGGACTGTGGCATAGTGAGCTCCCACATCGGTGACAATGCCCACCAGGCCACCACCGGCCATAACATTGGCATCTACCTGGACACCGTCCGCAGAGCCTTTGTTGATCCGGAATACCTGGAACCAGTCACCGGAGTCCTTCGCAATAACCCTGGCGCCGATTTTCTGATACTGCATATAATCCTGATCCAGATCGTAAAGCTCCCGCAGGCGCTGCAGTTCAAACTGTTCTGACTGCAGGCGGCTGTTCTCCTCCACCAGTGCGTCAATGCGGTCCTGCAGTGCCTGTTTTTCTGCCATGGCGCTGTGCAGGGTACTGTAGTTGCTGATGCCATTATAGAGGGAGGTTCCCACCCGGTTCACTCCCGACTGGATCGGGCTTAAGGCATAGCCCACGCCGCTTCTCAGCGGATTTAAAAAGCCATCCTTAAAGGAAGTAATGCCGATCAGCAGAATGCAGAAAACCGACAATCCGATTAGAATGTATTTGCTGCGTTTTGATTCCATCTGTTATAATCCCCGTTCTTTCATGCTGACATAAGTGCCATCACCTATGATGATATGATCTAACACCGGGATACCGATCACCCGTCCGGCCTCCTCTACCCGCCTGGTCAGAAGAATGTCCTCCCTGCTGGGTTCCGGGTCGCCGCTGGGGTGATTGTGTACCAGGATCAGGCTTACCGCCTGAAATTTCAGTGCCTGGATAAAAATTTCCCTCGGTGTGGCAAGAGACGCATTCACCGTTCCTTTGGACAGCGCTACGTCTCCGATCATGTTTTGTTTCGTATTAAAAAGCATCATGTGGAACTCTTCCTGTTCCTTATGACGCAGGTCTTCCTGATAGTATTCTGCCACCTGGGCCGGATCGTTAAAACGGACCGGACTCCTGATGGCTTTTCGCTTCCAGATACGCCTGGAAAGTTCTCCGATGCACTGAAGCTGGATGGCTTTCACCTGTCCAATGCCTTTGACGCTCATAAGCTCCGGCAGGGACAAATGCAAAAGTCCCAGAATTCCTTCTCCGGGACCTCCAAGCTCCAGGATCCGGGCAGCCAGTTCCAGTACGCTCTCCCGCGCGCTTCCGGTTCGGAGGATCACAGCCAGAAGCTGTGCGTCACTCAAGTGCTCCGGCCCGGATTTTACGCAGCGTTCATATGGCCGCTCCTCATGGGGCAGCTCTTTCATTGTCTTGTGTTTCATGGTTCACCCTCCATTCTCTCTCCAAGTACGAAGCGGAAGGGAACAAATTGTTCACGCTTTGTGTGAACAGCAATACGGTTTTAGTTTACCACAAATCAAATATCGTGTATACAAAAAATGGAAAACTTTAGAAATGGTTAATATTTTTCACCGCAAAATATTACAGCGTTACGATGCCTGCTTCCACCATCTTCTGCAGGGACATTAAGATGCCAAGCTTTGCGTGATACCAGGTCAGGCCGCCCTGGAAGTATACGGCATACGGCGGCTTGATCGGGCCGTCTGCGCTCAGCTCAATGGAAGAGCCCTGCACAAAGGCGCCTGCTGCCATGATGACCGGCGCGTCGTAGCCCGGCATATCCCACGGCTCCGGGGAAACAAAGCTGTCTACCGGCGCTGCTGCCTGGATGCCCTTGCAGAACGCGATCATGCCTTCCGGGGTTCCCAGGGTCACAGCCTGAATGATGTCATGACGGGACTCCGTGCTGTTTGGAACAACCGCAAAGCCCAGCTTCTCATACACATTCGCCGCAAAGATCGCGCCTTTTAACGCTCCTGCCACAGTGGTCGGGGACATGAACAGGCCCTGATAGAAGGACTGGTTTAAGCCAAGGCTTGCGCCTACCTCTTTTCCAAGTCCCGGCGCGCTTAAGCGGTAGGACGCCTGCTCCACGCAGGATTTCTTACCTACAATGTAGCCGCCGATCGGTGCCAGACCGCCGCCCGGGTTCTTAATCAAAGAGCCAACGATCATGTCCGCGCCTACGTCCGTCGGTTCAATGCGCTCTACGAACTCGCCGTAACAGTTATCCACCATGCAGATCACATCCGGCTTTACGCTCTTGCAGAACGCGATCAGTTCACCAATCTGGGTTACGGAGAAGGTCGGGCGGGTCTGATAACCCTTGGAGCGCTGGATGGTGATGAGTTTGGTCTTCTCGTTGATGGCTTTGCGGATGTTTTCGTAATCGAAAGTGCCATCCTCCAGAAGGTCTACCTGGCGGTAGATCACGCCGTACTCTTTTAAGGAACCTGCCGACTCACGGATGCCGATGACCTCTTCCAGGGTATCGTAGGGTTTTCCCACCGGGGAAAGGAGCTCATCGCCCGGGCGCAGGTTGCTGGACAGTGCCACATGCAGGGCGTGGGTTCCGGAGATCAGCTGCGGGCGCACCAGGGCATCCTCGCCGTGGAACGCTTTTGCGTACACCTCTTCCAGTATATCACGGCCCAGGTCATTGTATCCGTAACCAGTGGTTGCCGCAAAATGAATGTCACTGACGCGCGCCTCCTGCATCGCCTTTAATACCTTCATCTGGTTAAATTCGGCGTTTTCATCGATGGCTTTAAAACGCTCCTTTAAGCTTTCTTCAATCTCTGTTCCAAACTTCAGGACTTTTTCACTGATGCCAAGTCCCTCGTACATCTCATTCAGTTCCATGTTCGTTTCTTCCTCCAAAGTAGTCCTTGTAAATGTATTCTAAAATTTTCTTCTGGTCGTCTTCCTGGCTGTCCGCATTTGCGGTCTGATGTCTCCACAGGGCATTCTTATCATCCACGGCAATAAACCGCACATCCCGTTCCCGCTTAAACCAGGTGAGCTGGCGCTTTGCGAAATGCCTCGTGTCGCGCTTGATGATATAAACTGCCTCCTCCAGACTGATCCTTCCATCCAGATAATCCAGGATTTCCTTGTATCCGAGTCCCTGCATAGCCACCATGTCCCGGGTGCAGCCCATTTCTTTTAAACGCTTCACCTCGTCCACCAGGCCCTGCTCCATCATGATGTCCACCCGCCGGTCGATCCGCTCGTAAAGAGCGGCGCGGTCCCGGGTCAGCACATAGTAATACAGGTCATAAGGAGACTGTTTCTCCCGCTCCCGCTTATTATGCTCGGAAATCTTTTCTCCGGTCAGCCGGTAGTATTCAATGGCACGGATAACCCGCTTTACATTGTTGGCGTGAATCGCCTCCGCGGATTCCGGATCGATTTCTGCCAGCATCTGGTGCAGATGCTCTTCCCCTTTCTCTGCAGACAGCTGTTCCAGTTTCTCCCGGATACCGCTGTGGTCTTCATTTTCCGTAAAGTCAATGTCGTAGGCCAGTGCCTGAATGTAAAATCCGGTGCCTCCGGTCACGATCGGCACATGGCCGCGGCTGTAAATGCCTGCCATGGCTTCCTTCGCCATAGACTGGAAACGGGTTACATTAAACTCCTCCCAGGGCTCCAGCACGTCAATGAGATGATGGGGCACTCCCTCCATCTCCTCCGGCATGATCTTGGCCGACCCGATGTCCATATGGCGGTACACCTGCATGGAATCGGCACTGATGATCTCGCCGTTTAATGCCTTTGCAAGTTCAATGGACAATGCTGTTTTTCCCACCGCGGTCGGCCCGGTGAGAATGATGAGTGGCTGTTTCATGGCTGCTCCCCCTCGTCAGACAATTCGTTTAAACTTCTTCTCCAGTTCATATTTGCTCATGGATATGATGGTCGGTCTTCCATGTGGGCAGGCATAGGGATTTTCCAGTCCTAAAAGCTGGTCAATCAGGGCATCTGCCTCCGCGGCGCTTAAAACATCGTGTCCCTTTACCGCCGCCTTACAGGACATGGAAGCGACCTTCTCATAGATCATGTCCGCATTCCGCGCCTGGGCGTCCTCGGAAAGAGAATCCAGCATTTCCATCAGAAGATCCTTTTTCGCGATGGAAAACAGATTATCCGGCACGCCGCGCACCGCGTATTCCTTGCCGCCAAAGGACTCAATCTCAAATCCGATGTCCGTAAAGATCTGCATGTTTTTCTCCAGCATCAGCGCCTCCCGGCTTCCCAATGTCAGGATGATGGGCGGATGGATCTGCTGACAGGTGTACTCCCTGGTTTCTAAGGAGTTCATGGTCTTCTCATACAGGACCTTCTCATGGGCCGCATGCTGGTCGATGATATAGAGCTGGTCCTGAAACTCCACAAGCCAGTAGGTAGCAAAGAGCTGCCCCAGCAGCTTGTGGCGGCTGCGGGACTGAGGCTCCAGAAGCTTTTCCTCAAAGAGATCCATCTGGACGGCTGACTGCAAAGTTTCCGTCTGCTGTACCTCCTGTGGTGCCAGCTCCCGCTGCAATTCCTGTGAACCAAATCCCTGCTGCAAATTCCGAGATTCCGGCTCCTGCCGTACGTTCTCCTGCATCTGTTCTGGTCCCTGGTCCGGATTGTTCCTGGGCTGTTCTTCTGCCCCGGTTGAAATTTCTGTTGCCATCTGGTGATTCTCTGCTGCCGCAGCTTCGCCCGGCGCCTGCTTTAACAGTGCCGTCAGCGCCGCATTCACGCGGTAACCATTTTCCCCGGCTGATGCTCCCGCCGCTGTGCCGGAAACCTCCGCATGGTACTGCCCCGCCATTTCCGGCTGTTTTTCACCTTCTGCAGACCGTCTGCTTTCCCGCTCCGCTTCCCGCTGCAACGCCTCCACGCGCTGCTCTGTGCGAAGGAGTCCGGTCCGCTCACTGCGGATCTGGGATGTGGCCTTTAAGGCAGGCTGTTCGCCCGGCCGGGTCTTCATCCGGTATTCCTCCGGTGTCTCCCGCAGCACGAAATTGTCTGCGCTGCCGCTCGTTACGGACCGCTTCGTTTCAAACAGTCCGGCATTGTCCTGCCCGGACCTGCTCTGTGCAAACATCTGGGCAACATCCTGCTGATATCCCTGCGCAGAAACACCCCTGCTGTCCATCTGCTGCCGTCTCTGCTCAAACCGCTCCGCGCTCTCCTGCATCATGCGGTTCTGCTCAAAGGGCTCCGGGATCGGGATCCGCTTTTCCGGCACGGGTTTGCGCGCCCGCTCTTCCTCCACCAGTTCCACCTTCGGAATCAGTTCCTTATGGCGCAGAGCTTCGGCTACCGTATCCCGCACCATGCGGAATACATTCTCGCCATTCTGGAAGCGCAATTCCATTTTGGTCGGATGCACATTCACATCCAGAAATTCCGGCTCAATCTTAAAATGCAGCATCGTAAACGGGTACTTGTGCTGCATCATGAAGGGCTTGTAAGCCTCCTCGATGGCCTTGTTGATGATGTTGCTCTTGATATATCTTCCGTTAATATAGTAGTTTTCAAAGTTGCGGTTGCTTCTCGCAATGACGGGCTTTCCGATAAAGCCCTCCACGCTAAAGGCTTCCCCGGTCACGGAGACCGGAATCAGGTTGGCGGTAATTTCCCGCCCATAAACCGTGTAAATGATATCTTTTAAATTATGGTTGCCGGAAGTGTGCAGCTTATTCTGATTGTTCTGAATAAAGCGGATGGAAATCTCCGGATGGGACAGGGCAATCTTCTCCACCAGATCTGCCACATGGGCGCCCTCCGTCATGGGAGTCTTTAAGAACTTCCGGCGTACCGGCGTGTTGTAAAAGAGGTTCCGCACAATGAAGGTGGTTCCATCCGGCGCGCCGATTTCTTCCATGCCCCGTTCCTGGCCGCCCTCAATCTGATAGCGGTTTCCGGTTAAAGAACGGCTGGTCTTGGTGATCAGCTCCACCTGGCCCACTGCAGCGATGCTGGAAAGAGCCTCACCGCGGAACCCCAGGGAGGATACCGTAAACAGATCCTCCACGGACTGGATCTTGCTGGTAGAATGGCGCAGAAAAGCAAGCGGAATCTCATCTTTTTCAATTCCGCATCCATTGTCCGTCACCCGGATGAAGGAGATTCCTCCCTCCCGGATTTCCACCGTGACCGCAGTTGCCTTCGCGTCGATGGCATTCTCCAGAAGCTCCTTCACCACCGAAGCCGGCCGCTCAATGACCTCACCGGCTGCAATCTTGTTGATGGTATTCTGATCCAGTACATGAATGTTCGGCATGCCGCACCTCCCGTATAATTTCATTTACAATTCCGGCACATCTGTGCCTTCCCAATCCTGCCAGTCAGATTTTCTGCTTCCAGACAGTTTCCTGTCTCCAACAGACCAGATTCTCCGTCAAACCGGTCTATTTCTCATTCCCGCTCCAGCGGTTCTTCAATTTCGTCTGCATCCGGTACAGGGTATTTAACGCGTCAATTGGCGTCATGTTGCCCAGTTCCAGATTCTTCAGTTCTTCGATGATATCGTCCTCGCGCACCGTATCAAACAGGGTAAGCTGACTCATCTCCACATCATCCGGCTTCGGCACCGGCTTGTGGCCCGCCGGCGCACTGCCCTCCGCGATCTCACGGGTTCTTGCTGTGAGGTCGGAATCCACCAGCTGCTCCACCAGCTCTTTCGCCCGGTTGATAACCGAATCCGGCACGCCGGCCAGCTTCGCTACCTGAATACCGTAGCTCTTGTCGGCGCCGCCCTTTACGATTTTTCTTAAGAAGACGATATCATCTCCCTGCTCCTTTACGGCGATGCAGTAGTTAGTGACACCGCTCATAAGGCCTTCCAGCTCGGTCAGCTCGTGGTAATGCGTGGCAAACAGTGTTTTCGCGCCTAAAAGGCGGGTATTGCTGATATGCTCCACCACTGCCCAGGCAATGCTCAGTCCGTCAAAGGTACTGGTGCCGCGGCCGATCTCATCGAGGATCAGCAGACTGTTTTTCGTCGCGTTCCGCAGGATGTTGGCCACCTCGGTCATCTCCACCATGAAGGTACTCTGGCCGCTTGCCAGGTCATCGGATGCGCCTACACGGGTAAAGATCCGGTCGCAAATACCGATGTTCGCCTGATCCGCCGGAACAAAGCTTCCGATCTGTGCCATTAAGACGATCAGAGCCGTCTGGCGCATGTAAGTGGATTTACCGGCCATATTCGGTCCGGTGATGATAGAAATGCGGTTCTTGGAGTTATCCAGGATCGTGTCGTTGGCCACGAACATATCATCCCGCATCATCTTCTCAACGACCGGATGGCGGCCACCCTTGATCTGGATGGTGCCCTTTTCATTGATCTGCGGCTTCACATAATTGTTGCGGGTCGCCACGGTGGACAGGGATACGAACACATCGACTGCCGCAATGGCGCGGGCAGTTTTCTGAATTCGCACCACTTCTGCCGCAATGGCGTCACGCACCTCGCAGAATAAGTCGTACTCCAGGGAAACGAGCTTGTCCTCCGCTCCCATGATCACATCTTCCAGGTTTTTCAGTTCATCGGTGGTGTAACGCTCTGCGTTGGTTAAGGTCTGTTTGCGGATGAAATACTCCGGCACCAGATCCTTAAAGGAATTCGTCACCTCAAAATAATAGCCGAACACCTTGTTGTATTTGACTTTCAGGTTTTTAATACCGGTGCTGTCACGCTCTCTGGCCTCCAGATCAGCCAGCCAGGTCTTCCCTTCGGTCTTTGCGTGACGCAGACGGTCTGCCTCCTCGTTGTAGCCGTCCTTGATCATGCCGCCTTCCCGGACGGTGATCGGCGGTTCCTCCACAATAGCCCGGGTGATCAGATCGTCCAGATCGTCCAGGGGATCCAGATCCTCCGCCAGTTCTTTTAAAGCATCGGACGTAAACTCTCCTAAAAGCCGTTTGATATGCGGCACCATGGCAATGGAATTACGGAATGCCAGCAGGTCTCTCGGATTTGCTGTCTTGTAGCTGATGCGGCCGATCAGACGTTCCAGATCATAAACCGGGTTTAAATACTCGCCCAGTTCTTCCCGGCTTATGTAATTTAAGTTCAGTTCTTCAATGGCATTCTGGCGCTTTAGGATCTCCTCCTTTCGGATAAGGGGCTGCTCAATCCAGGTACGAAGAAGTCTTGCGCCCATGGCCGTACGGGTCTTATCTAACACCCACAGCAGGCTTCCGCGCTTCTGCTTCTCCCGCATGGTTTCCAGAAGCTCCAGGTTTCTTCTGGTGGAAGAATCCAGAACCATGTAATTTCCGGTGGCGTATGGCACAATGGTCGTCAAGTGATCCAGCGTGCTCTTCTGAGTCTCATACAGATACTGCAGCACAGCGCCTGCAGCGATCACGCCGCAGTCATAGTCACCAAGGCCAAGCCCCTCCAGGCTTCCCACCTTAAAATGCTCCCGCAGCACCTTACGGCAGCTCTCATCCTGGAAGAAATGGGAATCCAGGGTAGATACTGTAAAATGATACCGGTCTTTTAAGTCCTCCAGACTGATCCCGGACATGGAAAAGGCATCGTTGCAGATAACCTCCGCCGGAGAAAATTTGTTGATCTCGTCAAACAGGGCACGATCCGTGGAGACCTCTGTTACCAGGAAATCTCCCGTCGTAATATCCGCCACGGAAACGCCCATCTTATCGGCCAGATAAACAATGCCCATCAGGTAATTGTTCTTGGTCTCATCCAGGGCCTGGGCACTGGTGATGGTACCCGGTGTTACTACGCGGATGACCTCACGTTTTACCAGGCCCTTTGCCAGTTTCGGGTCCTCCATCTGCTCTGCGATGGCAACCTTATATCCTTTCTGCACCAAACGGCTTAAATAGCTGTCCACAGCATGATAAGGAACGCCGCACATCGGTGCGCGTTCCTCCAGTCCGCATTCCTTTCCGGTCAGGGTAATCTCCAGCTCTTTCGACGCGGTCAGTGCATCATCAAAGAACATCTCGTAGAAGTCACCCAGACGATAGAATAAAATACAGTCACTATATTGTTTTTTGGTCTCCATGTATTGGGCCATCATTGGTGATAATCCAGCCACGTTTTAACTCTCCTGCCCTTCTACTTGCTTTCCCATGTAGTAAAATCCTTTGGACTCCTCCAGCCATACATCCACAATCTTTCCGATGAGGCTTTCGTCTCCCGGGAAATGCACCACGGTGTTGTTGCTTAATCGTCCGGTCACATAGCCCTCTTTGTGGTCATCCAGAGTCTCTACCAGAACCTTCTGGGTGGTATGAAGATCGCGTCCGCAGACCTCTGAGGAAATCTTCTGGACTTCCTTTAACAGACGGTCAAAACGCTCTTTCACCACATCCTCCGGCACCTGCTCCATGGCTGCTGCCGGTGTTCCGGTACGCTTGGAGTAAATGAAGGTAAAGGCACTGTCATAGCGGACACGGCGCACCACATCCATGGTCTCCTCAAAGTCTTCCTCGGTCTCTCCCGGGAAGCCCACAATGATATCCGTAGTCAGGGCGATATCCGGGATAGCCGCGCGCAGCTTATCCACCAGAGCCAGATAGCCTTCTTTATCATAATGGCGGTTCATCAGCTTTAAGATACGGCTGCTGCCGGACTGCAGTGGAAGGTGCAGATGATTGCAGACCTTCTCACAGTCGCGCATGGCCTTGATCAGGTCATCGGACAGATCCTTCGGATGGGAAGTCATGAAGCGGATGCGCTCCAGTCCCTCAATCTTATTGATTTCACGGAGAAGCTCGGCAAAGGTCATCGGCTTCTCTAAGTTCTTTCCGTAGGAGTTTACATTCTGGCCCAGCAGCATGACCTCTACCACGCCGTCTGCCACCAGTTTTTTAATTTCGGCAACAATATCCTCCGGCTTTCTGCTGCGCTCCCGGCCGCGCACATACGGCACGATGCAGTAGCTGCAGAAGTTGTTGCAGCCAAACATGATATTGACGCCGGACTTAAAGGAATATTTCCGGTCTACCGGGAGCTCCTCCACGATCTTGTCGGTGTCTTTCCAGATATCGACTACCATGCGGTTCTCGCTCATCATGCGGCAGCATAACAGCTCTGCCAGCTTGAAGATATTGTGGGTTCCAAAGATCAGATCCACATAGGAATAGCTCTTCTGGATCTTCTCGATCACAGATGGCTCCTGCATCATGCAGCCGCACAGGGAAATCATCATGCCCGGGCGTTTTTTCTTTAAGGTCTGCAGATAGCCAAGACGGCCGTACACCTTCTGGTTTGCGTTATCACGCACGGTACAGGTGTTATAAAGCACCAGGTCCGCATTCTCAGATTCCACTCCCTTTAAACCGATCTGCTCTAAGATTCCGCAGAGTTTCTCGGAGTCTCTGGCATTCATCTGACAGCCAAAAGTTGCAATGTGGAAGGTACCATATTTTCCCTCTGCCTGAAGCTCCGAAAGCAAGGAACCCTCATAGCGCGCTGCCGCCTCCCCGCTGTCTACCAGGCCGTCAAACTGCTGCTTCCATAAAATTCTTGCCTGTTCTATAAAATAGTACTGACGCGCACCCTCATCCTCCGGCGCCGCAGCACGGATCATTTCAAATTCCGGTGTTTCGTTCTGTTTGTATGTTTTCATTCTTTACCTCATTATTCACGTTATGCCGTTACATTAAAAAAGAATGTGCCTTGGCACATTCTCGCGCCGAGGCGCGGTTGCTTCGGCAACCATCTAACCTTGCGCCGAGTGCGCATCCCAGCGGAGCGCTTTGTATGATAGGGCAAACTTCCCTATCATACAAATTATAACATAAAAAGACTGGAATGCAAAGAGCCAAACGCCCGGAATCCCAGTCTTTTCTGTCCGATTTTGGTTTTTCTTTTCTCATCTGGCCTGTGGGTTTTCGCCTGTCTGGGAGACTTTCTTTCCCGTGCGGAAATCCACGCATTCTGACGGATCATAGTAGATCCGGTCTTCTGCCTCCAGGACCGCCTTTCCATTCTTCACAGACACAATATTCACTGCGCAGTTGGGCGGCACCTTACCGTGCCAGAAATCCGTCTTATCTTCATAGACATTGTGCAGGATTCCCCGGCAGGCGCAGCCGTGGCTGGCAATCAGGATGGTTTTCTCCTGCCAGTCCGGATTGCTGATAAGATCATCCCAGAACGCCTTCGTGCGGGCACAGAGGTGTTCTATCGTCTCGCCGTCCACCGCCGTCTGAAAATGGAAGGGATCTTTATAAAAGTCCTGAAAATGTTCCGACGGGATCTCGAAGTTTGCCTTGCGGCAGCCCAGCCCCTCCCAGGAGCCAAAGCTCAGCTCTTCGATCCGGGCATCCTCTAAAACCGGAATTTCCCGGCCCGCCAGCACCAGATCTGCCGTCTGCCTGGCCCGTTTTAATGGGCTGGAAATGGCAAGATCAAAGGGAACATCTTTTAACGCCTCCCCGGTGATCTTTGCCAGCCGAATGCCATTTTCATTCAGTGGAATATCCGTCTGTCCCTGAAGCCGCCCCTCCGCGTTCCAGGGCGTCTCACCATGGCGAATGATATAAAGCTTCATTATTGTCTCACCTGCCCGTTTCCATAAATGATGTACTTGGTGGTGGTCAGCGCTTTTAAGCCCATCGGTCCCCTTGCGTGGAGCTTCTGAGTACTGATGCCGATCTCCGCCCCAAAACCAAACTCTCCACCATCGGTGAAACGGGTGGATGCGTTGACATAGACAGCCGCCGCATCGATCCGGTTTAAGAACTCCTGGGCGTGATTGTAATCCTGCGTGATGATGGCCTCGGAATGGCCGGTATTGTAGCGGTTGATATGACGGATGGCCTCATCCAGGGAATCTACCAGTTTTAAGGACAGAATGTAATCCAGATACTCGGTTCCCCAGTCCTCTTCCGTGGCCTCCATAAATTCCGGCACAATGCCTCTCGCGCCTTCATCTGCCCGCACTTCCACAGACTTTTTCGTCAGGCGTGCTGCCAGCAGCGGAAGAAACTCCTCTGCAATGCTTCTATGTACCACCAGGGACTCGCAGGCGTTGCAGACGCCGATCCGCTGGGTCTTGGCATTTTCAATAATGTTCAGCGCCATCTCAAAATCCGCCGTCTCATCCACATAGATATGGCAGTTTCCGGTTCCTGTCTCAATGACCGGCACCGTGCTGTTCTGCACCACACTGCGAATGAGCCCTGCGCCGCCCCGCGGGATCAGCACATCCACAAACTCGTTCAGCCGCATAAATTCTGTGGTGACCGTGCGGTCCGTATCGGTGATCAGCTGCAGGGAATCCTCCGGCAGTCCAGCACGGGAAAGTCCGGTCTGCAGCCATTTGACAATCTCCTTGTTGGACTCAATGGCATCGCTTCCGCCCTTTAAGATCACAGCATTTCCGGTCTTAAAGCACAGGCCGAAGGCATCGGAAGTCACATTGGGGCGCGCTTCATAAATCATGCCCACCACGCCAAGGGGGACTCGCTTCTCACCGATCAGAAGACCATTCGGCCGCGGCTTCATGGAAATCACTTCACCCACCGGATCCGGAAGCTCTGCGATCTGCAAAAGGCCATCTGCCATGGCCTGCAGGCGGTCCGGCGTCAGCTCCAGCCGGTCGATCATACCCTGGCTCATGCCATTTTCTGCCGCCCGGATCACATCCTCCTGATTGGCTGTCAGGATGTCCTCTTCTCCGTCTAAAAGTGCCTGGGCCGCCTGGCGCAAGCCTTCATTCTTCTCTGTAATGCCAAGACTGTTTAAATAGGATGCCGCTTCCTTCGCGCGGGCACCGATCACTCTTAAATCCATGCCTTATCCTCCTGAATCGTCTTCATTCGCAACTGTTTCCTGTTTTTATTTTATACTGCTGCATCTTCTCTGCCGTACAGTACTGTCATCCGTTTTCCTGTTCTCCGGTCAGGACCACATCCATCCTCTTATCGTGTTCTTCGGTGGGCAGCACCGGGAATATCTGAAATGGATAGCAGACCGCTACCCGCTTATGCTCCGGCTCCTCCGAGAAAAAACGGTCATAAAAACCACCGCCGTAGCCCATGCGGTCACCCTCCCGGGTAAAAGCCGTTCCCGGTGTGATTACCACCGCCTGCGGACAGTCTGCTTTCTCGCAGTGTCCTGCCGGTTCCGGGATCTCACGAAAGCCTCGAACCAGGTCCTTTTGCCCCCGCACCAGATAAAAGTCCATCCGTTCTCCGGCCACCCGCGGCAGCGCCACCGAAAAGCCCTGCTGCCACAGCACATCCATGAGTCCGAAGGTATCGACCTCTCCGCCAAAGGAAGCATACAGATACACGGTAGCTGGAAGCTCTGTCTCCGCCCTCAGGCCGGTTAAAAGTGCTAAGACCTGGTTTCGGATGTTCGCGTCCATGATTTCTTTCCTGCCGATGGATTCCGGCTTTAAAAGTTCTGCCCGCAGTGTGCGGATCTGCCTGCGGATTTCTTTTTTAAGACTGGGTATCTTTGATTCCGCCATATTTCTTGCCCAGATCGGTAATACTGCCGTCTTTCTCCTTGATGGAAATGTTGTTTAAATGTGCTCTCATATTATTTTTGATGGCCGCCACATACTCCTTGCGAAGTCTTGCCTGCTCTTCCTTTTCCTCCTCGGTCAGTCCGACAGACTGGGATTTGTGGTAGAGGGTGTTGATGCGGTCGATACTGCTCTGATCCATAGTTGTTCTCCTCCTCGTTTATACTTCATATTTCGTATTGATGTAATCCATCAGGTCAAAATCCCGGTTGGGATGGGCCAGGAACAGAGTCCCTTTTTCTTCCCCCTCCATTAGCTCATGGATCACATCGACATCATCCGCGTTACAGATGATCATGTCAGATCCACTGTCCGTGGCAATCCGGGCCGCTGCCAGCTTCGCCGCCATGCCGCCGGTTCCCACATCGCTGCCGGAGCCTCCGCCCATGCCAATCAGCTCCGGTGTAATTTCTTCCACCAGGCCGATAAATTCTGCCTCCGGATTCTTGTGGGGATCCTCGGAATACAGCCCGTCAATGTCGGACATGAGGATCAGCAGATCCGCGCCGATGAGGGCTGCTACAATGGCAGAAAGCCGGTCATTATCACCAAACTGAATCTCATGGGTAGACACGGTATCGTTCTCGTTGACCACCGGAACTGCCCCCAGGCGCAAAAGCTCCTCGAAGGTATTCTGGGCATTGACCCGGGAATCCTCGTTGGTCATGGTATCCTTTGTCAAAAGCACCTGCGCCGCAATGTGGTTGTACTCGGAAAAGATCCGCTGGTACACCATCATGAGCCGCGCCTGGCCCACAGCCGCGTAAGCCTGCTTCTCGGAAATGGTCTGGGGGCGTTTCTGTCCGCCCAGGGCCTGCCGTCCGGCCGCAATCGCGCCGGAGGAAACCAGAACGACGTCTTTCCCCTCTCCCTTCAGATCACAAATGACGCGGATCAGCTTTTCAATCTTAAAGAGATTCAGCTCCCCGGTCTTTTCATGGGTCAGGGAAGAAGAACCGATCTTGATGACGATCCGTTTTTTATTTTTCAGTTTTTCTCTGAAACTGTTCATATCCTGCTCCTTATCAGAATGCCACCGCATAAGGCAGCATCCGTTATCATTCTTATTCGGTAACTGTTCAGTACCCTCACAGTTACGGGCAAAAATCCATTGAAAATTGCCTTCGGCAATGGGATTTTTGCCTGCAAGCCCATGTTTTCATACGGTCAGCGCAGTGAATGCGCAGACCTACTGAACAGTTACCTTATTCGTCCTTTTTACATGGACTGTAGCGCTTTGCGATGGCCTCTGCCACCTTCACGCCATCCATCGCCGCGGAAGTGATGCCGCCTGCATAACCGGCGCCCTCACCGCAGGGGTAAAGGCCCAGCACCTCGCTCTCGAACTGTTCATCCCGCCAGATGCGCACCGGGGAGGAAGTCCGGCTCTCAATCCCTGCAAAAATGGCATCCGGCCGGTCAAAGCCATGAATCATATGTCCAAAGCCTTCCATTGCCTCCATCAAAGCCAGATTCAGCGGCTCCGGCATAATGGAACGGACATCGCCAAAGGCCCACTCGCCACGCATCTGCGGTACCACATCGCCCAGCTTTGTGCTGATGGTATTCTGGCAGAAATCCCCATAAAGCTGTACCGGGATCTTTCCGCCTGCAGCCCGGTATGCTGCCTCCTCCAGCTTTCGCTGGAAGGCCACGCCGCTTAAGGGCCCACTCTCCAGGAAATCCTCCGGCGTTACCGTAACAATCAGGGCACTGTTGGCATTCTCTCCGGCCCGGTCGTGATAGCTCATTCCATTCACTGCCAGACGTCCCTCTTCCGAAGAAGCATTCACCACATAACCGCCCGGGCACATGCAGAAACTGTACACGCCACGTCCGCTCTTTGTCTGCCTGGTAAGCTTGTAGTTTGCCGCGCCCAGGGCTCCGGCATCCTCCCTTCCGTACTGAGAGAAGTTGATCATCTTCTGGGGATGCTGGATGCGCAGTCCCACCGCAAACGCCTTCTGTTCCATAGGAACCTGATGTTTTAACAGCATGGAAAAGGTATCCCTTGCGCTGTGTCCAATGGCCAACACCACCACATGGCTGTGGATTTCTTCTTCCGTTAAAGCGCCCGTCTGCGGATCCGCAAAAGAAATTTTCACGCCGCACACCTGGCCACTTTCTGTGAGAAGGTCTGTCACCTGGGTATCAAACCGCACGGTTCCGCCCAGGCGGATGATCTCTTCCCGCATGTGTTTTACCACCTCAGCCAGCACATCCGTGCCGATGTGCGGTTTATGATCATATAAAATGGAAGGATCCGCGCCAAACTCGGTAAAGAGTTCCAGCACCAGCTTTCCGCGGCCCAGCGGGTCCTTCACCAGCGTATTCAGCTTTCCATCGGAAAACGTACCGGCACCGCCCTCGCCAAACTGCACATTGGTCTGGGGATCCAGGGCACCGCCCTGCCAAAAGGCATTCACCTTTTTCTGGCGTTCCTCCACGGAGCTGCCGCGTTCTAAAAGAATCGGCTGGTAGCCGTGCCGCGCCAGCATCAGGCCGCAGAACAATCCTGCCGGACCGGTTCCAATGATGACCGGGCGCTCCTTTAATGCTGTCTCCCCGGATTCCGGGAACTGGTACCTCGTTTCCTTGCAGAGGTTTACCTGGGGACTTTTCACCTTATGTAAAATCTCAGCTTCTTTTTTCACGGAAACATCCACGGTATAGCTGTAAAACAGCTCCGGCTTCTTTCTGGCATCCAGGGAACGTTTCCGGATGTGAAGCTCTTTTATTTCTTCCGGCAATACCCGCAAAAGCTTTGCCGCCTTTTTTGTAAGTGCCTCCGGCGTATGGTCTGCCGGAAGCTTGATCTGTGTCAATCGTATCATAATCTAATTTCTCCCTGCCGTTCTTCCTGCCACAGCCCCGGTACTCCAGGCCCACTGGAGATTATAGCCGCCGCAGATGCCGTCTACATCCGTCAGCTCGCCCACCAGAAACAATCCCTTCACCAGTTTTGACTCCATGGTATCAGGACGAAGCTCTCTGGTATCCACGCCGCCGCAGCAGACCTGGGCCTGCTCAAAGCTGTTGGTCGATGTGACCGGCACCTCAAATTTTTTCATCTGCATGGCCAGGGCCTCTAACTGGCTGTCTTTGATGCGCCCGCAGGTGGCATCCAGCGGAATTCCTGCCTGTTTTAACAGCACGGCCGCCAGTTTCTTATTCAAAACACCGTTTAAAAACTCTCCGGATGGCCGGTAACCCAAGGCTGCTTTCCGCTGCTTTAGCATAGTCCTGGTATCTTCCATACTCTTTGACGGAAAGAAATCCAGCACTGCGCTGACTCTTCTCCCCTCATCCAAAGCCCGGGCCGCGTAACGGCTCACCTGAAAGGTCGGAATACCGGAAATGCCGTAATCCGTCAGCTGCACCTCTCCTTCATCGGCCGCCAGGGTCTTTCCGTCACTCACCAGCCGCACCACCGCCTCACAGCGCACGCCAGCCAGCTGCTTGAAGAACGTCCCCCTGCATTTTAACTGTACCAGAGCCGGAAGCGGTTTGATGATAGTGTGCCCAAAGACCTTTGCCAGCTCATAACCGCTGCCGTCGGAACCGGACACTGGCGCTGCCTTGGAACCAGCCGCCAGAATCAGGCTGTCACCCCGAAACGTACCCTGGTCGCTTTCCACGGTAAACGTGCCATTTTTCGTCTTCCATGCCTTCTTAATATGGCAGGAAAGCACGGTCTGAATGCCCAGATGCTCTGTCTCAAACCGCAGGGCGTCCAGCACCGAAGCGGCCTGGTCCGAATTCGGGTAAATGTAGCCGTTCCGGTTCTTGGTCACAATGCCGATGCCGTCAAAAAAGCTCAACGTATCCCAGACAGAGAAACGGTCCAGCACCTTCATGGGAAACAGCTTCTGGCTGCTCCGGTAATGTTCCGGGCGCAGGGACAGGTTTGTCATGTTGCACCGCCCGTTTCCCGTGGATAAAATTTTCTTTCCCACCCGGTCCATATGCTCCAGAATGGTCACCTCTGCGCCCTCTCTGGCCGCCATGATGGCTGCCATGAGGCCGGAAGCCCCGCCTCCGATGATCAGTACTTTTTTCTTCACGTTTCTCCTCCGTAGTTTCCCTCAGTCATTTGGATTCTATTGTATCCAGTTTGCCGTTTCTTTTCAAGTAAATTTTGTCAGCTTGTGTAGGACTCCAGATAATTAAAGACCTCTGCCATGGAAGAAAACCAGATTCCTTCCCGCAGCTTCGTGCGCTCTGCCAGCGGAAAATCCATCAGTGGCACATGGGTATACAGGCAGATGGTCTTCCGGTCTTTTAAAAACACCAGAAGCACACCATCCTCCGCCACCAGATAATACATCTCCCGGCTTTCCGTCACCGCCTGCACATGGTCTTTATTCGCGGCCATCTGGTCTTCCGTCACGGTTTCCGGTGCCGCTCCGCTTTCTATTGCAGTTTCCGGTGTGTCCCAGGCTCCGCTGTTTTCCCGGCTGCGCCGCACGGAAAAAGCAATCAGGATGCAGACCAGACTGACGCCCAGAAACAAAAATAAACAGATCCTATACTTTTTCATGGAAAATCCCTCCAGGTATAGTATCTGCTTATTTTTACTGTTTTATCCAGTTTTCCTGATGATTCCGTGTTTTCCCGCCGCAGACAGGCATTCCGGCTCTTATTTTCCCTCGATTTTTGCCGGCTGCATGTCATTGGTGGTGCAGATGCAGATCCAGGTCTTGCCCGGATTTAAAGTGATCTCATTGCCGGACGCGTCATAATAATGGGTCACGCCGAACTCTCCATCCTTCTCACAGGTGATGTCCTCCACCTGTCCATTGGAAATGTAGTAGCCCCAGGTATCTGCCTGCACGTTGATGTTGCGGTACTCGGTGGACGCGTAGTAAGCCGCCGGGCAGTACTGGATGATGATGTTCTTCACCGCAATCTGTCCCTCACTTCCCATGTGCGGTCCGCCATACTGGAAACGGTAATACAGGCCGTCATCCTCATGGTACTCAAACCACGGATTGTTCAGCTTGTAGCCCGGGGTTACCTTGTAAGCCTCGCGCACATCCGCTCCGTGCATGACCGCTTCCGTGCCTTCCTTCGCAAACCGGAAATGCCCGTCATAGTCAGCATCGTACTCCTGGCTGTAGCCCAGCTTCTCAATGGCACGCTGAATGCCCTCAAAGCTCGCATAGGCGTTGTGCGGAGATTTTTTATCTTTGGAACGGAAATAAGCCGTGCTTCCCTGTCCTTCAATCCCGTTGATATTATCAATGAATTTCAGATAAGGCTTCGCAAAGGTGCTCTGGCCGAAATGTGCGTAGATGGCGTCAAACTCTCTTGCGAAATACACATAGTAAGTACGGCAGCTGCGCACGGAACCGATGCGGGTCAGGTCATCGTAATCCTCCATAATTGCCAGATAGCGGTTCATGGTGGCCTCCACCGGTGCCTCGTAAACCACTCCGGCCCGGTTGATACCATACTGCGGCAAAGCTGCCTTGTCATTGCTCATCATAATCGCCAGCGGACGCCGGTTGCCCTGGGATACCGGCACCATTTCTCCAGTCAGATAGCTGCGGATCATGCCATCCTTTTCGACTCTCGGCTCCTGCTCATCCGGATCTGCTGCCCCGGTCTCCGGCGCTTCTGTCTCTGGTGCCTCCGTTTCAATCTCAATCGGCTTTGTCTCCGGTGCTTCCGATGCCGATTCCACGGTGATCTTATTGTCTGCTTCCTTTGCCCCGCAGCCGGTCAGTGCCGCAGCCCCCACTGCAAGACACCATGCTGCCATTATGCCAAACGCATACTTCTTCCCCTTGTTTTTTCTCATCTATGATAGCCCTCTCCTGCCAGTATCTCTCTCTGCCGGGTTTCCATTACCTCTCGCTCCGCGTCCTCCATGTGATCATAGCCACACAGGTGAAGCATGCTGTGGGCAATGAGGAAAGCCAGCTCCCGCTCTCGGGAATGGCCGTATTTTTCTGCCTGCTCAATGACCTTTTCCACGGAAACAATGATATCTCCCAGAATCAATTCTCCCGTCTCCGGATTGAAATAATCTTCCACAGCATCCTCCACATGACTGAAGTCTGATTCCTTCTCAAAGTCGATCATCGGGAAGGAAAGCACATCTGTCGGACGGTCGATCTGGCGGTAATCCCGGTTGATCTCCTGGATCGCGTCATTGTCCGTGAGGATCAGGTTCACCTCAGCCTCATACGGACATTTCTCATAGTCCAGAGCTGCCGGGATGATGTCGTTTGCCACCTTCTCATAGTCCACATCCAGAGGCTTGTCTGTCTCATATTCAATATTAATCGTCATGGTATGTTCCGCCTTTCTGCATTCCGTTATCTGTGATATTTGAATTCTTTTAACCGGTGTGGTTTTTCCTTCGGCGGCTGCTTGGCCGGATTCTTTTTCTCATAGTCATCGTAAGCCTGTACAATCTTCTGAACCAGCGGATGACGCACGACATCATTGCTGGTCAGGTTGCAGAAGCCAATGTCATCAATTTTACCAAGCACCCTCATGGCCACATCCAGACCGGATACCGCGCCGCTCGGCAGATCCTTCTGGGTTTTATCGCCGGTGATGATGACTTTGGAGCCAAAGCCGATACGGGTTAAAAACATCTTCATCTGGGCCGGTGTGGTATTCTGCGCCTCATCCAGAATGATGTAGGCGTTATCCAGGGTCCGTCCACGCATGTATGCCAGCGGTGCCACCTCGATCAGCCCCTTCTCCTGGTTGTGTAAAAAGCTCTCGGCTCCCATGATCTGGTACAGTGCGTCGTAAAGCGGACGCAGATACGGGTCAATCTTGCTCTGCAGGTCACCCGGAAGAAAGCCAAGCTTCTCTCCCGCCTCAATAGCCGGACGGGTTAAGATGATGCGGTTTACATCTCCATTCTTAAATGCCGAGATGGCCATGGCCATGGCAAGGTAAGTCTTGCCGGTTCCGGCCGGTCCGATGCCAAAAACGATCATCTTCTTGCGGATGGTGTCCACATACTGCTTCTGGCCTACTGTTTTCGGTTTGACCGGCTTTCCGTTGATGGTCCGGCAGATAATGTCTTTGTCAATCTCCAGGATTGCATCGTCCGATTCCGTAAAACATAAAGAAAGCGCATAGTCCACATTCTGCTCGGTAATGGCATTGCCGCGCTTTGACAGCTCCACCAGATTGTTGAACACGCTCTTGGCGCGGCGGATCATCAATTCCGGGCCGATCAGCTTAACGGCTCCGTCTCTTGCCACAATGGTCACATGCAGCGTCCGCTCGATCTTCTTTAAATAGCTGTCAAACTGGCCGCACACATTCTTCTCATGCTCTGCCGGGATATCAATTATTGTCTCAATTACACTCATTCTGTATTATTACTCCTTCAAATTATGCTGTCATCACGGTATCCTGCGGAATTTTCAGTTCAGAAAATTCCTGCCTGTGAACGATTCCAGCTTTTGACCGGTTCCGGCATTCTCCTCCACGGTCATGCTTCCGCAGATCGTCCAGCCGGTACTGTTATCTAATATTTTAACATCATTTTCGATTATTTGTACCCCTTTTTCGGTTAATTTTTGTAATTTTCTTTCATGAACCGCTTTTGTCAGGGCATTTAACTCTGTTTTCGTTCGTTTCCGTTCTACAGTTTCATACTCCCTGGCCGTGATGGTTTCGGTCCAGACCGGAAGAAAAAAGTCTCCGAACAATACCATCTGTCTGGAAATGCCGGTCAGTTCCCAGTTCTGTTTTCCAGTTAAGGGAAGCATGGCCAGAATGTCCACACTTCCAATCCGGAGGCGAAAGCCCTGCCGGTTCTTTCCGGTGTAGCTGCGCACCGTCTGGAAGCGCGGTACCTGTTCCCGGTACGTCTTTGTTGTCCGCAGCCGAATATCTGCATCTGCCCGCACAAACAGTGTCCGGACTACCTCCCCGGAATCATCAGTGACCGGCACCAGCCCTTCCACCAGAATCTGGCCCTTTTCCACCTCATCTCCCGGCTGGACTGCTGCCTTTCCTGTCCGCACCAGAATGGAAACGACCGTTCCCGCCGTTTCCGCCACCAGATTCCTTGGTGTTTCCTCCCGAGGAAGAATCCCCCCCGCCGTCTCATTTTCCCGCACCCGGATCTGCAGCCGGGTCCCGGCCACATGAGCGGATACCCAGACAATCTGAGGACAGCGGCTCCGAAGCTCTTCCTCGATCCGGTCACAATCCACACCAGATTTCGGCATTCCATAGCAGATTCCAATCTCCCGAAGCTGTCTGGTCAGCATGTCATCCGTAAAATGAAGATTCCCGGAAAAACTGATATTCCAGATAAACCGGGAAAGGACGAACAAAAGCAGAAAAAAAGAGGCCAGCCCTACGGTAAACAGCTTCCGTTTCCGGTTTCGGTATAAAAAGAAGGGCAGTCCCAGCTTTTCCCGAACGCGGACCTTCACCCCGGCTTTCCGCGCAAATGGGCGGATCCGGTAAAAATCAGGCAGCAGCATACAGAAGCAGTACCCTTCTTTTCCACAGGACAGATTCCACAGCTGGATTCCTCCGCTCCGGCACAGGTTAAAAAACCGTTCCGGCGAGCGGCCTGTCAGTCGTACTCTCATATATCCGGCGTAACACTGTTTCAGCCACCGCATGCCCCGCCTCCCGCTAATCACAAAATTCCATGCTCTGGATCTGGCCGCAGATTTTCATGGAATCACGGTCATAATACACGATATTCAGCCGCTTTCCGCAGATCTGCAGCCTGCAGTTCTTTCCCTGAAGCCGGATACAGTTCTCCTCAAACAGCAGGATGCCCCGGTAATTTTCTACTGTCACACTGTATCTTCCGGAAAAGGATAAAAGGATCTCCCCCAGCATCACATCGCCCGGAAGCTTTAACTGCTCTGCCACTGACTGTTTCGCATGTTCCAGCATGCCACCGCTCCCGCTGTATTCTTTCACATAAAAATATACGAAAAAATCCCTGGTCATAGACCAGGGATTGCAGAAATACTTAATTAAATTTGCGTTTTCTTGCAGCTTCAGACTTTTTCTTGCGTCTTACGCTTGGTTTCTCGTAATGCTCTCTCTTACGAATTTCCTGCTGAATACCAGCCTTTGCGCAGTTTCTTTTGAATCTGCGTAATGCGCTGTCCAGACTCTCGTTCTCTTTAACGATAACGTTTGACATAGCTCACACCTAACCTCCCTCCAGTTGTGTACTTGTGCATAATACAACTGTTTGGGTATTTTATAGCACTGGTATGATTATAGCATAAAATCTCTATTCGTCAACTGTTTTTTTAAGTTTTTTTGCGGATTTTCGTACTTTTTTGCATAACAGCCGGAACACACCACTCTGGTGCATTCCGGCTGTCTTTGTTTCTTTGTATTTTTACTGAATCTGCTCAGCTGCAGTCTCGTAAGCTTTCTCAAGAGCTGCGTCCACACCGGCCGGGTTCTTGCCGCCTGCCTGTGCCATGTTCGGACGGCCGCCGCCGCCACCGCCAACCAGACCGGCAATCGCCTTAACCAGGTTGCCTGCATGAGCGCCCTTCTTCTGAGCCTCATCGGTTGCGGTTACCATCAGGTTGACCTTGTCACCCTGAACGGATGCCAGAACGATCACGCCCTCGCCAAGCTTGTCCTTTAACTGGTCGCCCAGTCCGCGCAGGCCGTTCATGTCTACATCTGCTACCTTCGCAGCCAGAACCTTCACGCCCTTCACGTCACGAACCTGGCTCATAACATCTCCCAGGGATTCGTTTGCCAGCTTGCTCTTTAACTTGTCGTTCTCAGCATGCAGTGTCTTCATCTCCTCCAGCATAGATTCGATCTTGGCTTTTAAATCTGCCGGAGTGGTCTTTGCTGCCTTTGCTGCCTCAGCCAGCTCCTGCTCCAGGTTCTCGTAGTAGCGCATAAGGCCGTCGCCGGTCAGTGCCTCGATTCTGCGGACACCTGCTGCGATACCTGCCTCAGAGAGGATCTTGAATGCATGAATTGCGCCAGTGTTAGCGACATGAGTACCACCGCAAAGCTCGGTAGAGAAATCGCCCATCTTAACCACACGAACCTTCTCACCATACTTTTCGCCAAACAGCGCCATAGCGCCGGTCTTCTTCGCTTCATCCAGACTCATCTCCTGTGTTACAACATCCAGGTTCTCCTGAATCTTCTGGTTTACCAGCTCCTCAACCTTCTTGATCTCCTCCGGAGTCATAGCGGAGAAATGGGTAAAGTCGAAACGAAGTCTGTCCGGAGTAACCAGGGAACCAGCCTGCTCCACATGGTCACCGAGAACGATACGCAGTGCCTTCTGCAGAAGGTGGGTTGCGCTGTGGTTCTTCTCAGTGGAACGGCGGGAGGTCTCGTTTACCTTTAAGGTAACAGTTTCGCCTGCTGCCAGCATGCCGCTGGTCATATGTCCTACATGGCCGATCTTGCCGCCCTGTAAGTGGATGGTATCCTCTACTACAAAGGTTCCGTTGTTTGCGCCGGTAATCACACCGGTATCACCGCACTGGCCGCCCATGGTTCCGTAGAATGGGGTTTCCTCCACGATGATGGTTCCGCGCTGGCCGTCGGTCAGGGCCTCTACAATCTCGGTATCGGTGGTCAGAACCGTAATCTTAGACTCATGCTGCAGTCTGTCATAACCAACGAACTTAGAGGTAATCTCAGCCGGGATAGACTGGTATACGGTTACATCTGCACCCATGTAGTTGGTTGTCTTACGAGCTTTTCTTGCTTTCTCACGCTGCTCTTTCATGGCTGCCTGGAAGCCTTCCTCATCTACAGTCAGGTTCTTCTCTTCCAGGATCTCGATGGTTAAATCTAACGGGAATCCGTAGGTGTCATACAGCTTAAATGCGTTCTCGCCGGAAAGTACGGTCTCGTTCTTTGCGGACATCTCGCTCTCCATGTCTGCAAGGATTGCAAGGCCCTGGTCGATGGTCTTGTTGAACTTCTCTTCCTCTTCCGCAAGAACCTTTAAGATCATAGCCTTCTTCTCTTCCAGCTCCGGATATCCGTCCTTGGAAAGCTCGATGACGGTCTTGGAAAGCTCCGGCATGAATCTGCCCTCGATACCAAGCAGACGTCCATGACGTGCCGCACGGCGGATCAGGCGGCGCAGAACGTAGCCGCGGCCCTCATTGGAAGGCATGATACCATCGGAAATCATGAAGGTACAGGACTTCACGTGATCAGCGATGATACGCAGAGAAATGTCTTTCTTGTGGTCCACCTGGTACTGGGTATGTGCCAGAGCGCAGACCTCATCCAGAAGGGCTTTGTTGGTATCTACCGTGAACAGAGAATCTACGTCCTGAACGACAACAGCCAGACGCTCCAGACCCATACCGGTATCGATGTTCTTCTGCTTTAACTCGGTATAGTTGCCGTGGCCATCGTTCTCAAACTGGGTGAATACGTTGTTCCATACCTCAATGTAACGGTCGCACTCACAGCCTACGGTACAGCCCGGCTTGCCGCAGCCATACTTCTCGCCGCGGTCATAGTAGATCTCGGAACACGGACCGCACGGACCTGCGCCATGCTCCCAGAAGTTATCCTCTTTGCCGAAGCGGAAGATCTTCTCAGCCGGAACACCAATCTCCTTGTTCCAGATGTTGAATGCCTCATCATCGTCTAAGTAAACAGACGGATACAGACGGTCTTTCTCCAGTCCTACAACCTCGGTTAAGAACTCCCAGGACCAGTGAATTGCCTCATCCTTGAAATAATCGCCGAATGAGAAGTTGCCCAGCATCTCAAAGAAGGTGCCATGACGTGCGGTCTTACCGATGTTCTCGATATCACCGGTACGGATACACTTCTGGCAGGTGGTCACACGTCTTCTCGGCGGGATCTCCTGTCCGGTGAAATAAGGCTTTAACGGTGCCATACCGGAGTTGATGAGGAGCAGGCTGTTGTCGTTGTGCGGCACCAGGGAAAAGCTCTTCATTGCCAGATGTCCCTTGCTCTCAAAGAATTCCAGGAACATTCTTCTCAGTTCGTTTACTCCATACTTCTTCACTTTACTACTTCCTCCGTATTATCGCCGCCGCATGCTGCGCAGACAGCGGCTGGATTTTGCTGCCGTCCTTTATGCGCGGTCAGCCTCTTTTTTGTCTCTGAACTTCTTGCCGCAGATGATTCCCGCATACGCGAGCGCTGCAAAAATAACGGCTTTTACGGTATATCCAATCAGACTTGTTGCGATTGCTGCCATAATAACTTCCTCCTTATGTTCAGAAAAAATAAATCAATTCATCTTTGTATCTTACCATAGGAAACCATAATTATCAAGTCCCTACTGTCAGGTTCTTAACAGACTCCGCCAATGGAAAAAGCAGGCAGAAATCCATGATATTCCTGCCTGCTTCCTGTTTTCTGTTTTTATTCTGCCCCATCCAGAATGGTTTCATACTGCTTAGCCAGTGCGTAAACACGTTCCCTGGTAAGGTCCCGCAAAGAGCGGATGTATTCCAGCTCCTCCAGTGTGCTTCCGCTCTGTTTCTTGGAGTTGGCCACTGCCGTGCTTTCCCGGTCACGGACCCAGCTGCGCTGTTCTGTGAAGAACGCGGTCTTTTCATCCCCAGACAGCTGCTGCTCCAGGGTTTCCAGAATGCTCTGCATCTTATTCTCCCAGATTTTTCGTTCTGCCTCCGCTGCGGCTTTCTGGGTATTGGCACTGCCATCTGCCGCTGCGTTCCGGCGTTCCTCCGCCTGGGCATCCAGCTCAGCCAGCTGGGCCAGAATGCCGGCCTTTGTTCCAGCCTGTGTTTCTTCTTTTTCCATGGCTGTTCCGGCTCCGCATGCTGCATCATCCGGCATATCGGCCTGAGCCGCAATTCCAGAATTGCCCAATACAGACACATCTGCAGAAGCAGCGGCTATCTTCTGTTCCGAAAGCGTATACGCTTCCGCCGCCTCTTCACTGCCATCTTCTTTCCCAGATGTTCCGGCTGCCTCAGTGGCGCCTTCTGTCTCGCTTATTTCTTCGTTTCCAGCAGCCAAAGCGGCCTGCTCCGGCCCGATCGCGTTTTCCGCGATTTCCGTAGCTTCTGCGGCCCCGGCCTCTTCTGCCAGTGCCAGATCAGCCTGTCCGGACACACTCTGTTCCATTCGTTCCTCTGAAACATATGATGTCCCGCCAGCCGCCAGATGCCGCACGGAATAATCTGTGATTCCGATTCCTGCCACACAAATCACTGCAATGGCTACCCAGATTCCTTTTAGCTTCATAAATCAATCAGTCCTGCCTATTCTGATATAGTTCTCGCTTCACTGACCATACCATAACATAAACAGGACTAAATGAAAATATAAGTTCAAAAGAAGTAAATAATCGTAAGAAAGCCTTAACAGTTTCTGGCAGCTAACAAAAAGCCGCACTGCTGATCAGGCCTCCACTCCCTCATCGGTGAGAAGACCGGTTCCATCTGCCGCCGTGGTGGCCAGCTGGTCACACCGCTCATTCTGTGGATGTCCCGCATGACCCTTTACCCAGATGAAATTCACCCGGTGCGGAGCCTTTGCCTTTAACAACCGCTCCCACAGGTCAATATTTTTCACCGGACCGCTCTTTCCGCGCTTCCAGTTGTTCTTCACCCAGTTGTCAATCCAGTGCTGGTTGAAGGCATCGGTCAGGTATTTGGAGTCCGAGTACAGATCCACCTCGCAGGGGCGGTTTAATGCCTCCAACGCCACGATGGCCGCCATCAGCTCCATGCGGTTGTTGGTGGTTTTTTTGTATCCGGCGGACAGCTCCTTTTCGTGGAGCTGCCCCTTGCTGTCCGTAAAATGCAGGACTGCGCCGTATCCTCCCGGTCCGTCTGGATTTCCCCTTGCAGAACCATCGGTGTAAATCTGTACTTTTGACATAATCTGTTATTCTCCTATCTGTCCCATTTGTCACATAATGCATTGATCTGGTCGGCAAATTTTGCCAGATCCTTGTTGGCTCCACCCTCATTTCTGCGGATGACACCCATCAGGCGCTCGCCTGCAGCCAGAAGCCGTGCAAAGACACCACTGGCTTTCTTCGCCGGAGCACTCTTGGCCGGAATCGGGATTCCTGCGGTCTCCCGTACCCAAACGCCTTTGATCAGATCAAACTCCGAACCGGAGAACGGTGCTTTAGCCGGCACGCCGGTCTTTTCCGTTAAAAGCTCCGCAAAGCGGTCGCAGACATCGTCGTTGCCGTGAACTACGAAAAACTGCTGCGGCTTCTTTTCAAAGGCCAGGGCCCAGGTCAAAAGACCATTCTGGTCCGCATGGCCGCTGATGTCGTGGAGTATCTCAATGTGGGCTTCCACGTCGATACTCTCACCAAAGAGTTTTACTTCCTTCGCGCCATCTACTAGCGCGCGGCCAATGGTGCCTACCGCCTGGTATCCGGCAAAAATCACCGTACATTCCTTCCGCCACAGGTTGTGCTTTAAATGATGGCGGATTCGGCCTGCGTCACACATGCCGGACGCGGAAATGATAACCTTCGGCTTCGCGTCGAAGTTGATGTTGATGGATTCGTCGCTGGTAACGGAAAGCTTCAGCCCTGGGAAGGCAATCGGATTGATGCCCTCCTCCACCAGTTCCCTGGTTTCCTCATCGTAGCATTCCGCCTGGTTTTCCTTGAAAACATGGGTAGCTTCCACGGCCAGCGGACTGTCCACGTAGACCTCGAAATTATCATGACCGTGGATCAGGTGCTGGGATTTGATCTGACGGAAGTAATAAAGAAGTTCCTGGGTACGTCCTACCGCAAAGGCCGGGATCACGACATTGCCGCCCCGGTCCAGAGTTTCCTGGACAATCCGCACCAACTCGGAAATATGGTTTTTTCCCTTCTGATGGAACCGGTCGCCGTAGGTGGACTCCATGACTGCGTAGTCCGCTTCCTTCGTGTAGATCGGATCCCGGATCAGTGGCTTGTTGAAATTGCCGATATCGCCGGAAAAGACGATCTTTTTCTCGATGCCGTCTTCCTTCATCCAGATTTCAATGGATGCGGAACCAAGCAAATGTCCGATGTCCGTAAAGCGGATGGAAACCTCATCGTTCACTTCCACAACTTCATCGTAATTATAGCCTTCAAAATGCTCCAGCACACCCAGCGCGTCGTTCATCTCATATAACGGCGGCACTTCCGGACGTCCGGCACGCCGTGCTTTCCTGTTTTTCCACTCCGCGTCCATCTCCTGGATATGCGCAGAGTCTTTTAACATGATGTTGCAGAGATCACAGGTAGCGTTGGTGGCAATCACCCGCCCCTTAAAGCCTCTGGCGTAAATATAAGGCAGCATGCCCACGTGGTCAATGTGGGCGTGGGTCAGAAGTACAAACTGGATATCAGACCACGGTACCGGCGGCTCCACATTTTCATAAATGTTAACCCCCTGCTCCATGCCGCAGTCTACCAGAAATTTGCTGGCACCAACTTCCAGATAATGACAACTTCCAGTTACCTCATGAGCTGCTCCGCTGAAAACCAATCTCATAAAGCACCCTCCTTTTGTATGCGGGGCTTTCGCAAAATTGTCCACTCCACATTCCCATATCGTTGTTCGCTTGCTCTCACTTACACATGTTCGCCTGTGTCGGATTTCATTCGCACATTCGTACATGCGTGTTCGAGATGCGTACAACCTGATATGGGAATGTTCCGCGGCCAATTTTACAAAAGCCAGTTAGATAATGATGCAGATCAGGCCTCCGTTGCTGTCGTTGATGATCTTCTGGAGCGCGTCCTGAAGCTTTGCCTGGCACTCCTCTGTCATCTGGCTTACCTTGGCCTGAATCCCATCCTCCACAATCTGTTCTATGGATTTTCCGAAGATATTTGTCTCCCAGATTCCATTCTCTTCCCGGTTTGCGTTGTCTTTCATATAGGCAATCAGATCCTGAGCCTGCTGCTCGCTTCCCACGATGGGAGCGATTTCCGTCTGGATCTGGGCCCGGATCAGGTTGATGGACGGCGCTTCCGCCTTCATCTTGACCCCGTAGCGGTTCCCGTGACGGATCACCACCGGCTCATCCAGCACGATCTCCGAGCGTTCCGGCGTCACCACGCCGTAGCCTCTGGCCCGCACCTGCTCCACCGCGTTCTGAATCTTGTCATACTCGGACTTTTTCGCCGCAAGATCTTTTAGCTGCTGCATCAGCTGATATTCGTCCGCAATGGACAGCCCGGAAAAATCACTTAGGATCTGGTAATAATAGCCATCCTCAAACAGCATGCGCACCGTGACCTTCCCATTTGACAGATCCATCCGCCCGGTCTCCATACTGTTTACGGCTTCCGCTTCCTCATCCTTCCAGGAATCCCTGAAATCTTTCATCCTTCGGATGTGGCTCATGGCATTGCGGGCTGCCTTCACGGCCTGCTGCTTGAGCCAGTGGGAAGCCGGAAGAATCTCCAGCCATTTGGGGATCTGGAAATCCACCTCCGTTACCGGGAACTCAAACAGAACCTGCTTTAAGATCTGGTAAATGTCCCCGGCCTTTAACTGTTCACAGTTTACCGGCATAACACAGACACCGTACTTTGTCTCCAGTTCCCTTGCCAGATTTCTGGTCTCCTCGGAATACGGGCGGCTGGAGTTTAAAAGCACCAGAAACGGCTTTCCGATCTCCTGAAGCTCCCGGACTGCCGTTTCCTCTGGTTTTATGTAGGCCTGACGCTCCAGTTCTCCAAAAGAGCCGTCCGTAGTGACGACAAGGCCAATGGTGGAGTGGTCCCGGATTACCTTGCGGGTACCGATTTCCGCCGCCATGGTAAAGGGAATGCTCTCCTCAAACCAGGGCGTTTTTACCAGCCGCTCCTTTTCATTTTCCATGTGACCGCTGGCACCCTCCGTCATAAATCCCACACAGTCCACCAGCCGCACCTTCACCGCGGTATCCTCCCCCAGTTCAATGCGGGCCGCTTCCTTGGGAACAAACTTGGGTTCCGTGGTCATAATCGTCTTGCCCGCCGCGCTCTGGGGCAGTTCATCCCGGGTGCGGTTTTTCTGGTGTTCATCCGTAATTCCAGGCAGCACCATCTGCTCCATAAACCGCTTGATGAAGGTGGATTTTCCGGTCCGCACCGGTCCCACAACTCCCAGATAAATCTCGCCTCCGGTCCTTGCCTGAATATCCCGGTATACACTGTACTCTTCCATATAGACACTCCCCCTAAAACAGACTCTGTTCCGGCAGTCGAAAATGCACCTGTCGCCGGTCCCTGCTGTTTAAAATATATGCGGGAGTGTCCGGAAATCATGCTATCTGCATCACCAAAATTACTTCTTTCCCATATAGAGGTGGCGCGGGATGCCGTCTACCATGACGGACGGGGAATCACCCTGGATCAACGGCCTTACATAATCAATAAATTCTTCAGTCACATAAGTACCGTCCTTGGTGATCCATTCTCTCGGCACCATCTTCTCGCCGTTGGCGATCTTGTGTACATCATAAATGCCGGTTGCACACTGGTACGGATCATCTGATACACGGTCAATGACAACCATCTTGCCGGAATCACCCTCATCGGCTGCCTTTACTGCGGCACCGCCCACCATGAAGGCCTCATTCACATCCACACGGGATGCCAGATGAGCTGCGCTTCGCTGTAAGGTGGAAAATTCTACGGCACGGGTCTTGCAGCCAATATCGCGATGGATCACGTTGGCCAGATAACTTGCGGTTCCGGTCAGCTGCTTGTGTCCGAATGCGTCTACATAGTCGGAGGCACTTCCCAGTTCGCTGACATAACGGCCATCCTTGATGCGGATTCCTTCCGAAACCGCCACAACGACGACGTCCTTCTTTTCCAGAAGCTTCCGCACTTTCGCGGTAAACTTTTCAATGTCAAAGGTCAGCTCCGGCAGATAGATGAGATCCGGTCCGTCGCAGTCTTCTCCGCGGGACAGCGCAGCCGCTCCGGTCAGCCATCCGGCATTGCGGCCCATGATCTCGATGATGATGACCTGCTGCTTTTTATAGGAGAAACCGATGCCATCCCGGATTACTTCCTTCGTGGAGGTCGCAATATATTTGGCTGCGCTTCCATAACCCGGTGTATGGTCCGTCAGAGCCAGGTCGTTGTCAATGGTCTTCGGAACACCGACAAACTTCTGAGACTGTCCCGTCAGGATCGCGTAATCCGACAGTTTTTTAATCGTGTCCATAGAATCATTTCCGCCGATGTAAATGAAACATTCGATATTCAGCTTGTTTAATATCTCAAAAATCTTCACATAGATTTCCTGATTCTCATGGATATCCGGCAGTTTGTAGCGGCAGGTGCCAAGGAATGCAGATGGTGTACGCTTTAAGATTTCTACATCCAGATCACTCCGGATGTACTTGGAAAGATCCACATACTGCTCATCCAGAAGTCCCTGGATTCCATACAGCATTCCGTATACCTTTTTCGCTCCGCGGTCAACTGCCGTACGATACACACCTGCAAGACTGGAATTGATGACAGCAGTCGGTCCTCCGGACTGTCCAACGATTACATTGCCCTTCATAATGAAACCCTCCTTCATATAATCTTCGCGTAACGGGTCCCCACACCCGGTTACTTTGCCTAAATCATACCACAAAAAGGAGCGAAAAGTCTAGGACTTTTCGCTCCTTTTTGTGGTATTTTCAGACACTTTTGAATTTTGAAACAAATTCTCGCTTTTTGTCAAATTGCGGCATCTATTTGTCTTATTCGCTTAAGTATGCCTTCTTGACGGAATCATCGTTCATGAGTTCTTTTGCGTCACCGCTGAGAGCAATCTTGCCAGTCTCCAGAACGTATGCACGGTTTGCAATGGAAAGAGCCTTCTTTGCGTTCTGCTCAACCAGGAGCACAGTCACTCCATCCTTGTTGATTTTCTGAATGATATCAAAAATTTCATTTACATACAGCGGAGACAGACCCATGGACGGCTCATCCATAACGATCAGCTTCGGATGGGACATCAGAGCCCGGCCCATAGCCAGCATCTGCTGCTCACCGCCGGAAAGCGTACCGGCCATCTGGTTCTTACGCTCTTCCAGACGCGGGAAACGCTCGTAAACCATTTTCAGCGTCTCTTCCATCTCATTTTTGTCGTTTCGGGTATAAGCGCCCAGCTTTAAGTTCTGCAGAACGGACAGCTCTGCGAATACGCGGCGTCCCTCCGGCACATGGGCAATTCCCATGCCAACCAGCTTGTAACCCGGAATCTTTGTGATATCTTTTCCCTCATAGGTAATGGTGCCAGCCTTGGAAGGAATCAGACCGGTGATGGTCTGCAGCGTAGTGGTCTTGCCTGCGCCGTTCGCTCCGATCAGGGCGATGATTTCCCCCTGGTTTACCTCAAAAGAAATTCCCTTGATCGCCTGAATGACACCATAGTAAACTTCCAGGCCTTTTACCTCAAGTATTGCCATCGCTCTAACCTCCTACTCTCCAAGATAAGCGGTGATAACGCGCTTATCGTTCAGTACTTCTGATGTTTCGCCCTGGGTCAGCACCTGGCCAAAGTTTAAAACAGTCACTTTTTCGCAGATACCGGAAACCAGCTTCATATCATGCTCGATCAAAAGCACAGTCATATCGAAGTGATCACGCACGAAACGGATGGTATCCATCAGCTCTGCGGTCTCGTTCGGGTTCATGCCGGCTGCCGGCTCGTCCAGAAGGAGAAGCTTCGGGTCCGTTGCAAGGGCACGGGCAATCTCCAGCTTTCTCTGCTTACCATAAGGAAGGTTGGATGCCTTGTAATCGCACTCTTTGTCCAGGTCGAAGACCTTTAACAGTTCCATAGCACGGGCATTCATCTCCTTCTCTACCTTATAATAATGCGGCAGACGGAAAATACCCTCGATGGTGGAATACGGATGATGATTGTGCAGGCCAACCTTTACGTTATCCAGAACGCTCAAGTCCTTGAACAGGCGAATGTTCTGGAAGGTTCTTGCAATACCTGCCTGATTAATCTCGATGGTGCTCTTTCCGGTCAGTTCCTTGCCATCCAGGAAGATAGAGCCGTGATCTGCCTTGTAGACACCGGTCAGCAGATTGAAGATGGTGGTCTTACCTGCGCCATTCGGTCCGATGAGGCCGTAAAGCTGTCCCTTTTCGATGGTCAGGCTGAAATTGTCAACTGCCTTTAATCCGCCGAATGAGATGCCAATATTTTTTACTTCCAGCATAGCCATATTATGCAGCCTCCTTTGCAGATTTCTTATTCTTCTTGATGCGGTCCAGGAAGACAGATCTCATCTCAATTGCCTTCGGGCTGGAGTTGAAGATCATCATGACGATCAGGACTACTGCATAGATCAGCATACGATAATCGTTCAGGCCACGTAAAAGCTCCGGAAGCATGGTCAGGATGATAGCTGCGATCATGGAGCCGCGGATGTTGCCCAGACCGCCCAGTACTACGAATACCAGGATCATGATGGACATGTTATAACCAAAGTTCTTCGGAGTTGCTGCCAGAGAGGATAAGTTGTGGGCATATAATACACCTGCAACACCTGCCAAAGCTGCGGAAATGGCAAATGCCATCAGTTTGTACTTGGTGATATTGATTCCCACAGACTCTGCCGCAATGCGGTTGTCTCGAATAGACATGATGGCACGTCCGGTGCGGGAATTGATCAGGTTTAACACGATAAACAGGGTAATAAGCACCAGAATGATACCCACGGTAAAGGTTGCTGCCTTTGGGGTGCCGGTAATACCCTGCGCGCCCTTGATAATGACAACGCCATCTGAGCCCATTCCAAGGGATGTAGTATCTTTGATAGAAAAATGGAATCCGTTGGAATCCAGGCCCACATACATGACATTGATGAGGTTCTTGATAATCTCACCGAACGCCAGAGTTACGATAGCCAGATAGTCACCTTTTAAGCGCAGTACCGGGATGCCGATAATGATACCAAATACACCAGCTACCGCTGCGCCGATCAGGAGAGCCAGAAAGAAACGCATACCGACAGACGGAATTGCGTTCTCCATGCACTTGGTGAAAAATGCACCGGTAAATGCGCCAACACACATGAAACCGGCATGCCCCAGGCTTAACTCACCCAGAATACCAACCGTTAAGTTTAAGGAGACAGCCAGGATCACATAGATACACAGCGGAACCAGAAGGCCCTTTAACAAGCTGGTCATATGTCCGGTCGCTCCCAGAATCTGTACCAGGATCCAGCAGGCAACTACGATCGCGTAAGTGATGCTGTTCTGGATTAATAATTTGTTCTTTTTCATTCCATTCACCTACACTTTCTCCGTAATCTTTTTACCCAGGATTCCGGTCGGACGAACCAGAAGCACAACAATCAGCACTGCAAATACAATGGCATCGGAAAGCTGGGAAGAAATATATGCCTTGGAAAGATTCTCAATTACTCCAAGAAGCACACCTCCAATGAGGGCACCCGGAATGGAGCCGATTCCGCCGAATACAGCTGCCACGAAAGCCTTGATACCCGGCATGGAACCGGTATACGGGGTCAGAGACGGATAAGCGGAACATAACAGCGCACCTGCAATTGCAGCCAGGGCGGAACCGATTGCGAAGGTAATAGCAATCGTGCTGTTAACGTTAATGCCCATCAGGGTAGCCGCACCGGTATCTTCCGATACAGCCAGCATAGCCTGACCAACCTTGGTCTTGTTGATAAAAGTAGTCAGGGCCACCATGATCACGATACAGGTAATGATCGTAACCAGGGTAACACCGGAAATGGACAGTGCGCCGTCTGCCAGCTTTAAGCTCGGCACATTCACAACGGATGTGAACTGACGTGCGTTGGAACCAAAAATCAGCAGTGCCACGTTCTGCAGCAGATAGCTGACACCGATGGCCGTGATCAGAACGGCCAGGGAAGAAGCGCCGCGCAGCGGCTTATAAGCCACACGCTCGATCACAACGCCAAGCACCGTACAGGCAATGACTGCCACCAGAACACCAGCCATTGGCGGGAGTCCCAGGGTGCTGACCATGGTAAAGATGACAAAGCCACCTACCATAATGATATCACCATGAGCAAAGTTCAGCATTCTCGCGATGCCGTAAACCATGGTGTAACCCAGTGCAATGATTGCGTAAACACTGCCCAGGCTGATTCCGTTGATCAAATAAGACAGAAAACTCATGTACTTACCACCTCTTTATTTTTTCTATAGGAAATGAAACATAACTGGAATTATAGCATAGTCATATTTGAAGTTCAAGCAAAAGTTCGCGAATACACACCATTTGTCCGCACAGGAAAGACACTTTTCTCATGTCGTTCTTGACGCATATGACGAACTGTCCAGATGGAAGCAAATTCCCGAAAAGCTAAAAAAGGAGACCGTCCAATGGACGATCCCCTTTCGGATGTATCATTTATCTGTTCAGAAAAATTACTGCATCTCGTACTCGCCGTTTACGATCTTAACAGCCTTCGGTGCCTTGTTCGGCTCACCGTTTGCGTTCCAAACCATGTCGGAACCAGTCAGGCCATCAATAGAGATCTCGGTCATAGCCGGCTTTAATGCGTCGCAGATATCAGAAGCGCTCATATCGGCGGTAACGCCTGCCTTCTCAGCAGCTGCCTTGATTGCATAAACTGCATCGTAGGAATCTGCTGCGAACTGGTTCGGCTCGATTCCGTAAGCTGCTACATAAGCCTCAGTGAATGCCTTACTGCTCTCCTCAGTGGTGGAGAACGGAGTTAAGAGCATCAGACCCTCTGCCAGGGAAGTATCAAAGTTCTCTACGGAAAGGATACCATCCATACCGTCACAGCCGAAGAAGATCGGTGCGAACTCTTTATCATGTGCCTGCTTTAAGATGATGGAAGCCTCCTGATAGTAGATCGGAAGGAATACCAGCTCTGCGCCTGCGTCTTTTGCCTTGTCAAGCTGTACGGAGAAGTCGGTGTTGCTGTCTGCGGTAAATGCCTCGTCAGCTACGATCTCCAGACCCTGGTTTGCTGCCTCTGCAACAAATGCCTCACGGATACCGGAAGAATACTCGGTAGAGCTGTCGTAGATGATTGCGATCTTGGTAGCCATCTTGTTCTCGCCAATGTACTTAGCGGAAGCGGTACCCTGATCCGGGTCTGCGAAACATACGCGGAATGCGTTATCAGTTGCTACGCACTCAACTGCGGAACCGGACGGAGTGATCAGGAACATATTGTCAGACTCTGCCTCTGCGCCTACAGCGATACACGGCTTGGAAGTGGTCGGTCCGTCTAATACCTGCATACCCCAGTCTTTTAAGGTATTGTATGCGTTGATGGATTTCTCCGGGTCATTCTCATCATCCTCAGCCTTAACCTCAACGTTCATGCCGTTGATGCCGCCAGCCTCGTTGATCTCCTTTGCTGCCAGCTCTGCGCCGTTTGCAACTGCGTTGCCGTAAGCTGCGCCTGCACCGGTTAACGGTCCGATTACGCCTACCTTTAAGGTGCCGCCTTCTGCGCCTGCTGCTGCCTCAGTCTCTGCGCCCTCTGCTGCTGCAGTGGTCTCAGCATCTCCTGCTGCTGCGGTAGTCTCTGCCGGCTTGCTGCCGCCACATGCTGCTAAGGATGCTGCCATCATAGCTGCCATACCAAAACTAACCAGTTTTTTCTTCATAATGTTTCTCCTCCTCTTAATGAAACAGGCTTCCTGAACCTTCAGGAAGCCGTGCCCTTAAAGCTGAGCTTATTATAGTTGTCCCAAAAACACTTGTCAAGAACTTTCTCGCGTTAAAGCGAAATCTTAGTGAAATATTAGGAAATTTTGTTTCAAAACTCCGGTTCATAGACTTTCCACCATGGAAAATTCAGTCCAGAAAATTCCTACCATGGAAGATTGCTGTTTTCCACGGTTTTATCCCGCAGCATCAGGTCAGCGACAGCCTCTTTGGCAAGCTTTCCGTCAAACAGAACTTCATTGACCGCCTCAATGATCGGCATGGAAATCTGGTATTTCCTTGCCAGGGCCAGTCCCGCCTTGGCGGAATACACACCCTCTACCACCATCTGTACTTCATCCATGGCCTCCTTCATGGAGTAGCCTTTTCCGATGAGGATACCGGCACGACGGTTACGGCTGTGCATGCTGGCACAGGTTACGATCAGGTCACCGATTCCGGTCAGACCCGCAAAGGTTTCCATCTTTCCGCCCATGGCCATGCCAAGGCGGCTGATCTCTGCCACACCACGGGTGATCAGGGCTGCCTTGGTGTTGTCGCCGTAGCCCAGTCCGTCCGCGATTCCAGCTGCCAGGGCAATGACATTTTTCAGTGCTCCGCCAATCTCAATCCCCAGGATATCCGGGCTGATGTACACCCGGAACACCGGACTCATAAAGATGTTCTGGATCTTCTCTGCGGTTTTCCGTGTCTTCGCTCCGGCTACACAGGTAGTCGGAAGTCCGCGGCTTACCTCTTCCGCATGACTTGGTCCGGAAAGAACGGCCACATCAGCCCCCGGAAGTTCTTCTTCCAGAATGTCCGTCAGGGTCATAAGGGTTGACTCCTCGATGCCCTTTGCCACATTGACCACCAGCTGTCCTTCTTTTAAAAAGGGTTTCATCTTCTGCGCGGTCTCCCGTATATAAATAGAAGGAACTGCCGTCACCAGGATGTCCTTGTCCTTCATGGCCAGTTCCAGATCGGAGGTAAACTCCATATCGTCCGGAAGCACCAGATCCGGAAGCGTCTTTAAACGATGTTCGGTCCGCAGGTTCTCTGCGTCCTTCTCAAAAACAGACCACTCCGTCACCTGGTGACCGTTCTCGTGAAGCAGGAAAGCCAGGGCGGTTCCCCAGCTTCCCGCGCCAATTACGCCCACATTTGCCATAGGTCTATTCCTTTCTGGCACCAAGCTTATTCTCTGTGCCGCTTAACAGTCGTTTGATGTTGGCATGGTGGCGCCAGATTCCCATAGCGGAGATCAGGCCCGCCAGCACATAAAATTCTGTCAGATGCGCTGCCGCAATGCCAAAATCACCGCGCCAGCCGCAAAACACCATACCGATAAAGAAACAGATCATCACCAGGATGGAGCCCAGGGACACATAACGGGTGATGGCCACTGCTGCCACAAATACCACCAGACATACCAGCATCACGCGCCAGTCTGTGGAAGCCAGAAGCCCTGCGGAGGCTGCAATGCCCTTTCCGCCCTTAAATCCCATGTAAAACGGGAAGTTATGTCCCAGGATCACGCCAAATCCGGTGTAGAGCAGGTACACATACAGAAGCTCCGGCTGGCTGCGGAACAAAAGACGGGTCAGCAGGCAGGCAACAATCATCTTGCCCGCGTCACCTAAAAATACGATCAGTCCCGCTTTCTTTCCCATGACACGAAGGACATTGGTACTGCCGGAATTGCCGCTTCCGTAATTGCGGATATCCATATGTTTCGATCTGCTGTAGATGTAACCGGTCTGAAACAGGCCAAACACATATCCCATTACCAAACAAAGTGCTCGCTCCATTAGTCCTCCTTTCCATTCCTTTCACGGATCAGGAATTTCAGGGCCGTACCCTTAAATCCAAAGGATTCGCGGATCCGGTTCTCTAAGTATCTCACATAGGAGAAATGCATCAGTTCTTTGTCGTTTACGAAAATAACGAAGGTCGGCGGCTTTACCGCTACCTGGGTCATGTAGTACAGCTTCAGACGTTTGCCCTTGTCAGACGGCGGCTGCTGCATGGCAACGGCTTCCGTCATGATTTCGTTCAGCACGCCGGTAGCAATACGCATGGTCTGGTTCTCACGCACCATGTCGATGAGCTCAAACATCTTGTTCATACGCTGTCCGGTTACGGCAGAGATGAATACCATCTCAGCATACTGCATGAAGGACAGGGTATCCTTGATCTTTCTGGTGAACTCGTAGATGGTCTTGTCATTCTTCTCGATGGCATCCCACTTGTTGACTGCAACAATGATTCCCTTGCCGCGGTCATGGGCAATGCCTGCGATCTTCGCGTCCTGCTCGGTCACGCCCTCAGTGGCGTCAATGACCAGAATGACCACATCCGCACGCTCTACAGCAGAGACGGTACGGATGATGCTGTAGCGCTCCAGGTCTTCTTTGATCTTGCTCTTGCGGCGCAGTCCTGCGGTATCGATGAAGATATACTCAGTTCCGTTGTATACCACCTCGGTATCGACCGCGTCACGGGTCGTTCCGGCAATGTTGGAAACGATCACGCGGTTCTCACCTAACAGCTTATTAATAATAGAAGATTTACCTACGTTCGGTTTTCCGATGATGGCTACCTTCGGGCGGTCATCCTCCTCTTCCTCTAACTGTTCCAGGGTGAAATGCTTGGACACTTCGTCTAACAGGTCACCGATTCCCAGACGGGAAGCTGCGGATACCGGGATCGGATCCCCGATTCCCAGGTTATAGAACTCGTAGACATCATTTCCGAATTTCTGGATGCTGTCTACCTTGTTGACTGCCAGAACCACCGGCTTTCCGGATTTACGGAGCATGTCCGCAACCTTGGAGTCGGAATCCTGCAGGCCCTGCCGCACATCCACGATAAAGATGATAACGTCTGCGGTATCGATAGCAATCTGTGCCTGCTCCCGCATCTGGGACAGGATGATGTCACGGCTGTCCGGCTCAATACCGCCGGTATCCACCAGGGTAAAGTTCATGTTCAGCCAGGTACAGTCCGCGTAAATACGGTCTCTGGTTACTCCAGGCGTATCCTTTACGATGGAGATGGTCTCCCCTGCCAGTACATTGAACAGGGTAGACTTTCCAACGTTCGGACGCCCTACAATGGCAACGATTGGTTTACTCATGTGTGATCTCCTTTAATTCATATCCGTCATAGACGGTATCTTGTTCTTCTTCCAGGCCAAGAACGGCATCCACCAAATCCTGACCGCTTGATTTTACAATATTCACCGGAACTTGTAAAGCGTTTTGCACATCGGTGCGGGTGAGGTCGTCCAGGAATACCTCCTCGCCGCTGCGGAACATGCAGATAGGAAGCAGCAGGCGCTCGCCCAGCGGCACCACCGACATCTGCTTCTTTAAATCCTGACCGGTAATGAGTCCGGCCACGGTAATGCTCTCTCCGAAAAAGTCATTGCGGATGGCATACAGGTGCACCTTTTTCTGCGGGAACTTTGCCTCGATCTTGTCAAGCTGTCTGCGCAGATACGGATACGCCAGTCTGCCGGTGGCAATGGACAGAGTCTCCTCTTTTACCTTCAGATCCTCCGGCAGCGTCTCCAGCGCTTCGGTTACCTCAGTGTCCAGAAGCCGCAGCATGCCCACACCGTTTTCCAGCTGCGGGAAGCCGTCATAACGCTCGGTTTCCGGGAGTTCCCGCTCCGCCAGGATATAGAATTCATCACTGGCATGGATGAAATGGATGCCATACTGTTCATACACAATCTTCTGCCACTTCTCAATGATGTCAATGGCACTCTCCGCGTCTTCTTTTTCAAACGGCTTTAACGGATACAGGCCGTCCCGGTACTTGGAAAGTCCCACCGGCACCACGGAAGCACTCTGCATATACGGAAGATACTTCGTCATATCCCGGATGGTGTGGTCCAGTTCCTCCCGGTCATTCACGCCCTTGCACAGCACGATCTGGCCGTTCATGGGAATTTCTGCCTCACAGAGCCGGTCGATCTTCTTTAAGGCCTCTCCGGCAAAGCGGTTGTGCAGCATCTCGCAGCGCAGCTTCGGGTTCGTGGTATGCACGGAAATGTTGATGGGCGCCAGTTTGAAATCAATGATACGCTGGATGTCGTGCTCCTTCATGTTGGTCAGGGTCACGTAGTTTCCCTGCAGGAAGGAAAGACGGGAGTCATCGTCCTTAAAATAAAGGGTTTCGCGCATGCCTGGCGGCATCTGGTCGATGAAACAGAAAATGCACTTGTTGCTGCAGGATTTGTAATCACTCATAAGGCCATTCTCAAAGGTGATGCCCAGGTCCTGGTACTCATTTTCAATCTCCAGCTCCCACTGCTCGCCGTCTGCCTTTTCCACCAGCATGACCATGCTTTCGCTGTCTACATAATATTCATAATCAAAGATATCTTCCACTTCATTTCCATTGATCATAAGCAGGCGGTCGCCTGGCTCCAACTCCAGTTCCTCTGCAATAGAGCCCGGATCAACGGATTTTATCAGATGTCCTTTTTGTTTCTTCATAGATATTCCTTTCTCGCAAATTTCCGGGACCTGTTCTGACATTGCTTCCCCTCCATCTGCACTCCTTTCATCATAACAAGATTCCCTTTCTTTGTCAAAGCAATCGGCCCCTGGTTTTCGCCAGTTTTACCTGTTTTTTTGTATTTTTTTACAAAATTCCCCAAGGCTCTTGACGCTTGCATTTTTTAAGGATATAAATATGTTGGATTACAACGTTCAATTATTCTACCTGAAGGAGTATGTACCAATGGCTAACAACTATGTGTTTAATGACATCTTACCGGTAGCGCCGTTAAAACTCGCTGCCCTGGAAAGCTCTAAGGATCTGGCAACCAAGGTAAACGACCACATTGTTACCTTCCGCCGCAACGATACTGAGGAGCTGCTTCGCCGCCAGCAGGATTTAAACTACCGCGGCTACGATGTGGATTCCTATCTTCTGGACTGCAAGTGCCCGCGTTTTGGTTCCGGTGAAGCGAAAGCCGTCATCAATGAATCCGTCCGCGGTGCGGATCTGTTCGCGATGGTGGATGTGACCAACTACAGCATTCCGTACAGCGTGTGCGGCTACACCAACCACATGTCCCCGGATGACCATTTCCAGGACTTAAAGCGCATCATCGGTGCTTCCGTAGCTACCGCGCACCGTGTCAACGTTGTTATGCCTTTCTTATATGAAGGACGTCAGCACAAACGTACCAAACGTGAGTCCCTGGACTGCGCCATGGCACTGGAGGAACTGATCTCCATGGGCGTTTCCAATATCATCACCTTTGACGCCCACGACCCGCGTGTGCAGAACGCCATCCCGTTAAGCGGTTTCGATAACTTCATGCCGACTTACCAGTTTGTCAAGGCTCTGTTCACCCATGACACTTCCTTAAAAATTGACAAAGACCATTTGATGATCATCAGCCCGGATGAGGGCGCCATGAACCGTGCCGTATACCTGGCCAACAACCTGGGTGTCGATATGGGTATGTTCTACAAGCGCCGTGACTACTCCAGAGTCATTGACGGCCGCAACCCGATCGTGGCTCACGAGTTTTTGGGTACTTCCGTAGAAGGAAAGACCGTCCTCATCATCGATGACATGATCGCATCCGGCGAGAGTATGTTAGACACCGCCAGAGAATTAAAAGACCGTAAGGCAGAGAAAGTCATCATCTGCTGCACCTTCGGCCTGTTCACCAGCGGCCTGGAGAAATTCGACCAGTACTACCAGAACGGCTACATTGACTATGTCATCACCACCAACTTAAACTACCGCCCGAAAGAACTGTTAGACCGCGAGTGGTATCTGGAAGCTGACATGAGCAAATATCTGGCAGCCATCATCAACTCCTTCAACCATGATGTCTCCATCGGCGCTGTCCTGTCTCCGACCGAGAAGATCCAGAAGCTGGTAAAACGCTATCAGGCAGACGGATACGATTATTATCAGACCATCCGGTAAATTTTTATGCAATACCATACATGAAAAAGAGCTTCGCACAGTATATGATCAGCTGTGTGAAGCTCTTTTTTGTCTGATAATCCCTACTCTTTGAGTGCCAGAAACGCTGCCAGATTTCCCCGCTCCGTTCCCATGATCCGATGGGAAAAGAGATGGGTCGGATTGCACCGGGTACAGATGTCCGTTGTGTGGATCTGATTTTCCGGGATTCCCGCTTCCTGGAGCACGATCTCGTTCGCTCTCCACAGATCCACCTGATATTTTCCGTCCGGTTTTTGATAAAACAGGTCTTTATGGTACTGCTCTGCAAAACCATCCGCAAATTCCGCAGCCACCTCCGGTCCCACCTCAAAACAGTCCTGACAAATGCTCGGCCCGATGCAGGCAATGACATCTGCCGGATTCGTTCCGTATTCCCTGTTCATGGCTTCCAGTGTGGCTTTTCCCATGCGGTGCACCGTGCCCCTCCAGCCGGAGTGGGACAGGCCAATGGCCTTGTGGACCGGATCCACAAAATACAGCGGCACACAGTCCGCGTAAAAGGTCACCAGTGTGATACCCGGAATATTGGTGATCAGGCCGTCTACATCCTGGTACTTCCTCTCTTTTACAATGCCCTTTCCTGCGTCTTCCTCTGTCACTTTGCGGACATTGGTGGTATGAGTCTGGTAGGAAAGCACCATCTTTTCCACATCGATTCCCAGAACTGCTGCCATGCGGCGGTAATTCTCCAGAACGTGCTCCGGATCATCATTCCGGGTAAAGCTGAAATTCATGGTGGAGAACACGCCCTCGCTGACACCGCCATGGCGGGTGGAAAAGGCATGGCTTACCAGGCCGGTGGCATCCAGAGCCGGAAAAGCCAGATAGGTGACGCCGTTTTTCTCACGGATTTCGATTCCCCGATTTGCAGAATGTTTCATACCTGTCTGATTTTCCGCTGTCACATCACTTCGTTTGCGAATCCATGCTTTCTGCTCCATCTGTGTCCTCTCCTTTTTGTTTCCGATTCTTCCTGGTTTTCTTTTTTCAATACACATACATACCAGTTGTCGCACCACATTCAGGCTGCCGATTTTCATTTTCGTCTCCAAAATGCGTTCTTCTGCGCCAATCTCAACAAAACGCGTCCCGGATCCAGGTAATCTGATCTCCCAGAATGCTCACCACATCAAACCGGCACGGCATGTCCTCCTGGTAACGGCGGCTGTAGAGATAGAACTGCGCCGTATAGCGGATCCGCTGCTGCTTTACATAGCCCACCGCCTCTGCCGGCATACCATTCCGGGCTGTTTTCCGGTACTTCACCTCAAAAAACACCAGATAACGCCCATCCCGCCCGATCAGGTCGATCTCACCCTGGCGGCATCTAAAATTCCGCTCCAGAATTTTCACGCCCCGGCGGGTCAGAAATTCTGCTGCCAGTTCTTCTTTCCGGATTCCGGTCTCCCGTTTGTTCTGTTTGTTATCCATTCACACCTGTGCTTTCTTTCTGTCTGCACGCTGCATTGTTTCCCCAAAATATTTTCTGTTCGCAGTTTTACTTCTACACAAAATTCTTGATAAAGCTTCTTCTATGAATCGGTGCCGGCCCAAATTCTTTCAATGCCGCAATATGCGCTGCGGTTCCATATCCCTTATGCTTTGCGAATCCGTACTCCGGGAACAGGGTATCATACTCGACCATCATGTGATCCCTGGTTACCTTGGCCAGGATGCTGGCCGCCGCAATGGAAACGCTCTTGGCATCGCCCTTGATGATCGGAACCTGGTTGATTGCCACACCCGGAATCGTTACAGCATCATTCAACAGTAAATCCGGCTGCACGGAAAGTCCGGCAATGGCCTGCCGCATAGCCTCATAGGTTGCCTGTAAAATGTTGATCTCATCGATCACATCCGGCCCCACAATGCCCACACTCCAGGCAACCGCCTTTTCCTTGATTTCTGTAAACAACGCTTCCCTGCGTTTCTCGGAAAGCTTCTTGGAATCGTTCAAAAATAAAATCTCACAGTCCACCGGCAGAATGGCTGCTCCGGCTACCACCGGGCCTGCTAACGGACCGCGGCCCGCCTCATCGATGCCGCAGATGGCGGTGCAGGCTGCGTAAGTATCCTCATACTCCCGCATGGCTGCCAGTCGGGCACGCTCTGCTTCGAGTTTTTCCCCAGTTAAGGTTCTCAGTGCCATGCCCTACGCCTCCCCGCTTTCGCTGTTCTGCCCTGCAGCACCTGATTCCTGTGCGGAATCCGCTTTGTCCCCATCTGTTTTCTTCACCGGCGGAAACTCCAATGTAATCCGGCCCAGCTTGCCGCTGCGGTAATCGTCGATCACCAGGGCTGCGGCACGGCTGTAATCCGGCTCACCGCCCTTAGCCAGACATCCGCGCACCTTTGCCACCTGGATCAGCAGGTTTTCTTCAGAAGTCTCATCAATCTTGTAGCGCTCTTTTAAGACATCCGGATAATGCTTCTGCAGCAGTTTCAGAAGCTCCAGAGCCAGCTCATCTTTATTTAAGATTTCATCGTTGATGGAACCGATAAAGGCCAGCAGAAGGCCCACTCTCTGATCCTCAAATTTCGGCCAGAGGATACCAGGCGTATCTAAAAGCTCCAGAGTCTTATTTAAGCGGATCCACTGGTTTCCCTTGGTCACGCCTGGCTTATTTCCGGTCTTAGCACAGGCCTTTCCCGCGAACGAGTTGATAAAGGTGGATTTGCCTACATTCGGGATTCCTACCACCATGGCACGCACCGGACGGTTCATGATGCCTCTGCGACGGTCACGCTCAATCTTCTCTTTGCAGGCCTCCTGTACGACACCGTTGATCTGCTTGATGCCGGCACCACTGCGAGAATTGATTTTTACGACAAAATATCCTTTTTCCCGAAACCAGTTTGTCCAGGCCTCATTGTAACGCTCGCTGGACAGATCCGATTTATTTAACAGGATCAGTCTTGCCTTTCCCTTGCCAAGCTCATCAATATCCGGGTTGCGGCTTGCCAACGGCACACGGGCGTCTACTACTTCAATGATCAGGTCAATCAGTTTGATGTCTTCTTTCATGGCACGTTTCGCTTTGGTCATGTGCCCTGGATACCACTGTATATTCACGGATGTTCCTCCTATGTTTTCCTCTTGCAAACTTTAGCTGTTTGTAGCTGTTCAGTACCCTCACAGTTACAGCTGTTTCTACTATATTTTTCTATGCTTTTGTCGTACTTTCTGATTGTCGGGCAATCGTATTTCTGACCCAAAGACCATTCCGTTTCTGTCAGGTCAGGACCGGATCAGGCTGATATGGATCAGCGGGAACAAACGCAGCCACACCTTTCCAACAATCTGGTCTTCCCGCACATTGCCGATATTGGCAAAGCGGCTGTCCTCACTGCTGTCCGGATTGTCCCCCAGCAAAAAATATTCTTTGTCTTCTAGTTTAACCGGATTCTCCGCCAGCCCGGAAAGGGAAATCTTCCGGTCCTCCGGCAGGGAAACCTGCTCCTGGTTCACATACAATTCCCCATCTATAATCTGAACCACATCCCCGGGGATGGCCACAACCCGCTTTACATTGGTCTTCTGGTCTTCCCGCTCAAATACCACCACATCCATGCGGTCCGGTTTTCCAATCTCATATGTCAGCCGATTCATCAGCACAATGTCACCGGAAGTAAGCAGCGGCTGCATGGACTGCCCGTTCACTGTAACCTGTGTTCCAAAAAACACCAGGCAGAACCAGGCAAAGGCCAGCGCCACCACCACATCCACGATCCAGCCGCAGATTTTCCGGATCATGTTCTGTTCCTCACTCAGATAAAAATCCACTTATTTATACTCCATTCTACCGTGATGTTTTCACGGCAATCGCGCATTCCTGGCAATGCTATTCCATATTGGCAAAAAGGGGGAAGTTGCTTGCAACTCCCCCGCTTTCCTGCTCTCTGCGTCTTACGCGCATAATACGCAGAAAGGGACAATTTTCATTGTCCCCTGTTCCACGCAAAATTATTTAACTAACTCTTTAACCTTAGCAGCTTTACCTACTCTGTCTCTTAAGTAGTTCAGTTTTGCACGTCTTACTTTACCTCTTCTAACAACCTCGATGTTGTCTACGAACGGGGAATGAATCGGCCAGGTCTTCTCTACGCCGATGCCGTTGGAGTTCTTACGAACGGTGAAGGTCTCTCTTGCGCCGCCGTTCTGTCTCTTGATTACGGTACCCTCGAATACCTGGATTCTCTCACGGTTACCCTCTTTGATCTTGTTGTAGACCTTAACGGTATCGCCTACGGAAAACTCCGGTACGGAAGCCTTTAACTGTGCTGCTTCAATGTTCTTAATAATTTCGTTCATTTGTGTGATCCTCCTTCATATGTTTGATGTTCTTTAATGCTTCTTCCGCAACAGAGGAACATCTCTTTTTCTAGTCACAACGGTATAATGATACCATAGCGGCAGATAAATTGCAAGCACTATTTTATAGAATTTATCTGCAATTTTCATCTGTCAAACGGCTTATTTCTGCGCCTCAGCACGGTCTGATCCATTGCTTTCCTGCGCCTGTGTTTCTGTTTTCGCAGTCTCTTCTTCCTGGATCAATTCCGCCAGATACTGCCGCTCTTTCTTGGACAGATTCGCCTCTTCTAAAAGATCCGGCCGTCTCTCCAGGGTCCGCTTAATGGACTGCTGTCTTCTCCAGGTCTCGATGTTTTTGTGGTGTCCGGAAAGTAGCACCTCCGGCACGCGCATGCCCTGGTAAACCTCCGGGCGGGTGTACTGCGGATACTCCAGAAGATTGTCGTGAAAAGACTCAATCTCTGCGGAGACATCGTTATTTAAGACGCCAGGCACCAGACGGGAAATGCAGTCGATCATGACCATGGCCGGAAGCTCGCCGCCGGTCAGGACATAATCTCCCACAGAGAGGTAATCGGTTACGATAAGCTCCAACGCACGCTCGTCAATGCCCTCATAATGGCCGCATAAAAATACCAGGTCTTCTTCCTGCGCCAGTTCTTCCGCAATCTTCTGGTTGAAGGTCTGTCCCTGCGGGGTCATGTAAAGCACGCGTGGACGCTTGCCGATACGCTCGCACAGTGCCTCGTAGGCATCGCACACCGGAGCCGCCTGCATCACCATGCCGGCGCCGCCGCCATAGGGGGTATCGTCCACATGGCCGTGTTTTTCTTTAGTGTAATCCCGGATGTTGACCGCCTCAATGGAGAGCAGTCCCTTTTCGGCTGCCCGACCGATGATGCTGGTGTTTAAGCCGTCTAACACCATCTCCGGGAACAGGGTTAAAATGTGATAATTCATACTTCTCATGTCCTCCTGACTTGTGTTTACAGGTCCAGAAGACCATCCAGAATGTGAACAGTCACAGTCTGGCTCTCCAGATTTACGTCCAGAATGCACTGCGGGATCGCCGGGAACAGATACTCTTTGCCTTCCAGGCTCTCGATGACATAGACGTCATTGGCGCCGGTCTGCAGGACATCAGTCAGGGTGCCGAACTCTTTGCCTTCATCAGTCACAACTTTTAAGCCGATCAGATCCGTAATGAAGTTCTCATTCGGAGCCAGCTTCACAGCCTGGTCGCGGTGGATCAGCAGATCTTTTCCTTTGTATTTCTCGATGTCGTTGACATTGTTAAACTCCTTGAACTTTAAGATGACCATGTTCTTGAAGAACTTGACGCTCTCAATGGACAGCGTCATCTGCTCTCTGCCTGTATCAAGGATGACAGTTTTCAGTTTTTTAAAACGGTTTACATCATCGGTTGTAGGGTACACCTTGACCTCACCGCGTACACCGTGGGTGGATGAGATCACACCAACTCTTAAGGTATCCTCCATCATTTTGTTCCTCCGAAATATCGCGTACTACGCGTTTCTCACACTATCTACTGCATGTCAGAAAACGCAGGCACGCGTTTTCAAACGTTTCTACAAAAAGAAAAACTGCCGCAGGAAATTCCGACGACAGTTTCTGATGGTTACTGTATATCTACAACAACCTTTTTTTCTTCTTTGGAAGCGGCTGCCTTGACAACGGAGCGGATTGCTTTCGCAATGCGTCCCTGCTTGCCAATCACCTTTCCCATATCAGATGGGGCAACCTTTAATTCAATAAAAGTGCCGCTTTCCTTTTCGGTCTCGGTAACAACCACCTCGTCCGGATTGTCAACTAATGCTTTTGCAATAACCTCAACCAGTTCTTTCATAGCGATCACCTCTCAGATTACTGAATGCCAGCGGTCTTCAGAAGCTTTGCTACACGGTCGGTCGGCTGTGCGCCGTTTGCTAACCACTCCTTGGTAGCCTCCTCGTCAAACTTGATAACGCTCGGCTCCTGGTTCGGATCGTAAGTACCAACCTCAGCGATGAATCTGCCATCTCTCGGGGATCTGGAATCTGCAACAATGACTCTATAGAAAGGTTTCTTCTTAGCACCCATTCTTCTTAATCTCATCTTTACTGCCATGTCAATTTCACCTCCTTAAAATTATACTGATAATGTATCAACAAATACAGAAAGCTCTGTACTGTCACCTTGTAAGCTGCCTTAGAAAGGCATTTTCAGCTTTCCGAGCATGCCGCCCAGTCCGCCGCGTCCGCGCTTGCCCCCCATCATGCCTGGAAGCTGTTTCATCATTTTCTTCATCTGATCAAACTGCTTGGCAATGCGGTTTACCTCGCTGATATCCACTCCAGCACCCTTAGCGATACGCTGTTTGCGGGAAGGATTCAAGAGGCCCGGATTGGCGCGCTCTTCTTTTGTCATGGACAGGATGATGGCCTCCACACGGTCCATGGATTTTTCATCCACCTCCGGGATTCCGCCCTTCATCTGTGACATGCCCGGCATCATGCTCATGATACTGGTCAGTCCGCCCATTTTTTTGATCTGACGCATCTGGTCCAGGAAATCGTTGTAGTCAAACTCTGCTTTGCGCAGCTTCTGGCTCATCTCCTTGGCCTTTTCCTCGTCGACCTCCATCTCGGCTTTCTCGATCAGGGTGAGGATATCTCCCATACCCAGAATGCGGGATGCCATACGGTCCGGGTAAAACTGTTCCAGATCGGAAAGTTTCTCACCCATACCAATATATAAGATCGGTTTGCCAGTCACAGCCCGGATGGAAAGGGCTGCACCGCCTCGGGTGTCGCCATCCAGTTTGGTAAGGATGACACCGTCGATGCCGACTTTATCCTGGAAATTCGAAGCTACATTGACTGCGTCCTGACCGGTCATGGCATCTACTACCAAAATGGTCTGGTCTACGTTCACAGCCTCTTTGATGTTCTCGAGTTCTTCCATCATGCCTTCATCTACATGAAGACGTCCGGCGGTATCGAGGATCACCACGTTGTAGCCATTCTTTGCCGCGTGCTCCATAGCGGCCTTTGCAATGTTCACCGGGTTCTGATTCTCTCCCATGGAGAAGACCGGAACACCCTGTTTGTCTCCGTTGATCTGGAGCTGCTGGATTGCTGCCGGACGGTATACGTCACAGGCAACCAGAACCGGTTTGCGGCCCTTTGCCTTCAGCTTTCCTGCGATCTTCGCTGTCGTTGTCGTCTTACCTGCACCCTGAAGACCTGCCATCATGATGACGGTAATCTCATTCGTAGGCTTTAATGCGATTTCCGTGGTGTCGGAACCCATCAGGCGGATCAGCTCTTCGTTAACGATCTTGATCACCATCTGGCCCGGCTGCAAGGAACCAAGCACTTCTTCGCCAACGGCGCGTTCCTGAACGGAGCTTATGAACTGTTTTACAACCTTGAAGCTTACATCTGCCTCCAGGAGAGCCATCTTGACTTCCTTGAGCGCAGCCTTGACATCCGCTTCGCTTAAACGGCCTTTGCCGCGCAGGTTTTTAAACACGTTCTGCAGTTTATCGGATAAGCTTTCAAACGCCATAGGTAACCTCCTGTGCAGAACCGATCACGGCACATGCCGAAATCAAAGTTCCATGATGTCGTTGGAAATCTGTTCAATCTGGTCGATCAGACTTTCATCTTTTGTTTCTTTGAAAATTCTGGTCTTTTTATGGATCTCCTCCACCATGCGGCGTGTGGTCTGGAACTTGCTGATCAAATGCAGCTTGTCCTCGTACGCGCTTAAGGTTTTGTCACAGCGCTTGATGAGGTCGTGAACACCCTGACGGCTGATCCCGTTCTCTTCTGCAATCTCGCTTAAGGACATATCGTTGTATACCACATCCTCGTAGATGCTGCGCTGATGCTCTGTGAGCAGTTCTCCATAAAAATCATAAAGCAAACTTTGTTTTACAATGCTTTCCATAACATCACCTTGGCTATCATACACGAAAGGCGCTTTGCTGTCAAGTATTTTTTCTTGACACTTGCAAAAATTTTTGTTTTTCTTTTTATACACCGATTTTGGGACAGATATCCGCCAGGCAGCAACGGTCGCAGTAAGGTTTTGTGCGGGCTGTGCAAACTTCCCTTCCATGCCATACCAGGCGATGACAGAAATCACTACCTTCCTCCGGTGGCACCAGCTTCCAGAGTTCCATCTCTACTTTCTTTGGCTCCTTGATACCGTCCACCAGTCCCATGCGGTTCACCAGGCGGATGCAGTGGGTATCGGTGACAATGGCCGGTTTTCCAAACACGTCACCCATGATCAGATTGGCACTCTTTCTTCCCACGCCCGGCAGTTTTAACAGGGCATCGAAATCATCTGGCACCTTACTGCCGTACTCATCCCGCAGCATCTTCATGCAGGCGCTGATGTCCCGGGCCTTGCTCTTGCCCAGGCCGCAGGGCTTAACGATTTCCTCAATCTCTTCCACCGGAGCCTCCGCCAGAGCATCCACATCTGGGAATTTCTCGTAGAGGGCCGGAACCACCTTATTTACCCGCTCGTCAGTGCACTGCGCCGCCAGGCGCACACTCACCAGAAGCTTCCACGCCTCCTCGTAGTCCAGCGTACAGTCCGCATCCGGGTAAGCTTTCTTCAGTCTCCGGATGATTTCCAGAGTCTTTTGCTTTTTTGTCATAGTTTTATCCTCACTATTGCAGGAACAGGTGCCGGTATCGTTCTAATACATACTGGCACCTGCAACATTTACTCATTTGATTTTCTGTTAATAAATTCTGTCCGGATTTTAGAATACACAAATTTCTGGCTATGGTACAGTCCATAATATCCACTCAGGGTAAAGCACACCGCCACCGCGATGGAATAATACGGCATGGCCGAGAACCCAAACAGTTCAAAGGCCATGAACATAGTGGATACCGGGCAGTTGGTCACGCTGACAAACAGACAGGCCATACCGGCAGAAGCGCAAAGCCCTACGGGAAGCCCGGTCACAAGTGCCACGGCATAACCGAAGGCCGCGCCCACAGTCAGAGTCGGCACGATCTCACCGCCCTTAAATCCTGCGCCAAGCGCCACTCCGGTAAACAGGATCTTTAACAGGAAGGCATACACCGGAATGGCTTCTCCCTCAAATACCCGCTCAATGATCTGCGCACCGCTGCCATTGTACAGGCGGGACGGGAACAGCAGGGTCAGACCGATAAAGATCACGGCACCTGCCACAACCCGCAGATAGGGGTTCGGGAAATATTTCCGGTACAGATGGCCGCACTGATGCAGAATCATGCACAGAAAGATTCCCACGCAGGCACACAACATGCCGAGAACAACCGCAAACACCGCACCGGAAAGTCCAAACTCCGGTACTGCGCCGATGTCATAATGCTCCGGCACAAGACCCAGTTTTCCGGAAATTGCCGCGCCCAGAAACGAAGCAAACAGGCACGGAACCAGAGCCGCATAATACATAACACCAATGCTGATCACTTCCATGGCAAACACGCCGGCAGCCAGCGGTGTTCCAAACAGTGCCGCAAATCCGGCGCTCATACCGCACATGATAGCAATCTTCCGGTCCTTTTCATCGAGGTGGATTGCCTTTCCGATCACGTTACCCAGGCTTCCGCCAAGCTGCAGTGCTGCTCCCTCTCTTCCGGCAGAAGCGGAAACCGCATGGCTTAACAACGTGGAAATGAAGATCAGGGGGGCTGTAGCCGCCGTCACATCTTCTCCCGCGGAAATGGACTCGATGACCATATCCGTTCCCTTGTTTTTCTCCTCATGGGATACCCGGTACAGCCACACGATGGCAAGACCCGCAAAGGGCGCCAGGAACAGCGTCCAGTCATGGCCCTTCCAGAAGGAAGTGACCAGCTGGATGCCGTGGCCGAACAGTGTACCCACAAGTCCGACAACGGTTCCGGTCACCAGAGAAATCAAGGTCCATTTCAGGAAGTAATGGATGTTCTGGCGCAGCGGTTTTAATTTTTCATCTGTAGTTATGCTATTCATATTTCATCCCCGCTCCAGATCAGTCGCTGTAGGTCCCTTTAGACTTCACCAGTTTCGGACGGTAGCCTGCATCATTTAACGCCTGTACAATGCGGTTCTTGTGATCGGTTCCCTCAGCCTCCAGAGTAATGCGCAATTCCACAGCCGCATTGCGGTTGATGCTGATGAACTGGTTATGCTCCAGCTTGATGACATTGCCGCGCTGTTCTGCTAACAGGGATGCAACCTTAGCCAACTCGCCCGGCTTGTCCGGAAGCAGTACGGATACGGTAAAGATACGGTCTCTCTGAATCAGGCCATGCTGTACTACGGAAGACATGGTGATGACGTCCATGTTGCCGCCGCTTAAGATGGAAACAATCTTCTTTTTCTGTACGTTTAAGTGCTTTAATGCTGCTACAGTTAACAGACCGGAATTCTCTACGATCATCTTGTGATTCTCTACCATGTCGAGGAATGCTACGATCAGTTCAGAATCCTCTACGGTGATGATCTCATCCACGTTTTTCTGGATGTACGGGAACAGTTTCTCGCCCGGACGTTTTACTGCGGTACCGTCTGCGATGGTGTTCACAGCCGGAAGAGTCAGTACATGGCCTGCCTTTAAGGATTCCTGCATGCAGTTTGCGCCAGCCGGCTCTACGCCAATGACTTTGATCTTCGGATTTAAGAGCTTTGCCAGAGTGGAAACGCCGGTACAGAGTCCGCCGCCGCCGATCGGAACCAGGATATAATCTACCGTCGGCAGTTCCTTGATGATTTCCATTGCAATGGTGCCCTGACCGGTTGCCACATCCAGGTCATTGAACGGATGCACGAAGGTGTAGCCGTGCTCTGCTGCCAGCTCGTAAGCGTGGTCGCATGCCTCATCGAACACATCTCCGTACAGCACAACCTCAGCGCCATAGCTTCTGGTGCGGTTCACCTTCATAAGCGGAGTGGTGGTCGGCATCACGATGGTAGCCGGAATGCCTGCCAGCTTTGCCGCGTAAGCCACGCCCTGGGCATGGTTTCCTGCGGATGCGGTGATCAGGCCGCGCTGCTTCTCTTCTTCGGTCAGGGTGCTGATCTTATAGTAAGCGCCGCGCACCTTGTAAGCGCCGGTGTACTGCATGTTCTCCGGTTTGAAGTAAACCTTGTTGCCGGTTGCAGCGGAAAAATACTCACTGTAAACCAGCTTGGTCTCCTGGGTTACCTTCTTGACCTCCTCGGAAGCCTCCTCAAATTTTTCGAGGGTTAAGCCCTCTTCCTTCTCTTCTTCTAATACCTGCTCTTTTGCCATGTCTGTATTCTCCTTTTGTCTGATATGGTATATGACTGTATTGCTTTTTTAATCTTTCTTGACATCAAATAAAGCTGTCACGAAATCCTGGGAATTGAACTTCTGAAGATCGTCAATCTTCTCGCCCACACCCACGTATTTCACCGGAATGCCAAGCTCGGACTGGATTGCCACGGCAATGCCGCCCTTCGCGGTTCCATCCAGTTTTGTCAGGATAATGCCGGTGATATCGGCAACCTCCATAAACTGTTTCGCCTGGGCCATCGCGTTCTGTCCGGTCGTACCATCCAGGACCACCAGAGTCTCACGGTAAGCATCCGGATATTCCTTGTCGATGATGCGGTTAATCTTCTTTAACTCTTCCATCAGGTTCTTCTTGTTGTGCAGACGACCTGCGGTATCGCAGATCAGCACATCGGCCTGGCGGGATTTGGCTGCTGCCACCGCGTCATAGATGACGGCTGCCGGGTCAGAGCCCTCCTGCTGCGCAATGATCTCCACACCGGCGCGGTTTGCCCACTCGGTCAGCTGCTCAATGGCTGCCGCCCGGAAGGTGTCCGCTGCTGCCAGAATGACCTTCTTGCCCTCATCCTTTAACTGGCCTGCCAGCTTGCCAACGGAAGTGGTCTTGCCGACGCCGTTGACACCAATCACTAAAACGACGGATTTGCGGTTCTCAAACTCGTAGGCATTCTCGCCTAAGTCCATCTGTTCCCGGATGGAATCGATCAGAAGCTGTTTGCACTCGGACGGCTCCTTAATATGCTGTTCCTTTACCTTTTTCCGTAAATCTTCCAGCACGGACATGGTGGTCTGGATGCCCAGATCGCCCATGATGAGGGTCTCTTCCAGTTCCTCATAAAAATCCTCGTCAATGGCAGAAAAACCACTGAAGATGGAATCCATGCCGGAGACGATGTTTTCTCTTGTTTTGTTTAAGCCCTCAACCAGACGGCTGAAAAAGCCTTTTTTCTTTTCTTCCACTAGATAGCAAGCCTCCTTATGTTTCTATGCAGGGCCGGTTGCCCGGCCGGTTGCTGTTCACGCTGCCGCGTTCTCCGCATGCGATTCGCACGCATTACGCGTCTAACTGGTCCTCGATCAGGTTGACCGATACCAGAGTCGACACACCCTTCTCCTGCATGGTAATACCATACAGCCGGTCCGACGCCACCATGGTGCCTCGCCGATGGGTGATGACAATAAACTGCGTGTTCTTCGTCAGTTTATGTAAGTATCCCGCATAGCGGTCTACGTTGGAATCATCCAGCGCCGCCTCGATCTCATCCAACAGACAGAAGGGAGACGGTTTTAAGTTCTGGATGGCAAACAGCAGCGAAATGGCTGTCAGCGCCTTCTCGCCACCGGAAAGCTGCATCATGTTCTGCAGTTTCTTGCCCGGCGGCTGGGCGATGATCTGAATGCCCGCCTCCAGAATATCTTCCTCCTCCTGCAGGGATAACATACCATGGCCGCCTCCGAAGAGTTCCTTGAACACCCGATCAAATTCCTTGCGGATTTCCTGGAACTTTTCCTCAAACTGGCGCCGCATTCCGGTATCCAGTTCCTCAATGATGCCCTGCAGGGTGGCTTCTGCCTCCACCAGGTCATCGTGCTGGGTCTTCATAAACTCATACCGCTCGGAAATCTCTTTATAATCCTCGATGGCGTTGACGTTGACGCTGCCCAGGGCACGGATGGAAGACTTCAATTCTTCGATCCGCTTTCGCACCTCAGTGAGGGATAATTCCTCTGTACTTCGAAGCTCTTTCGCCGCCCCCGGCGTCAGTTCGTATTCATTCCACAGATAGCTGATCTGGCTTTCCCGCCGCTCCTCCAGCTTTTCCCGCTGGCTCTGCAGGCGGAACAGGTCTTTGTCCAGGCGGCCGATGCGGCCGGATAAATCTTCCCGTTTTCCAAAGAAAGACTTCTGCTGGCCGGACTTTTCTTCCTTCAAAGCTGCCTGGTCCTCAATCTCTGCGGCAATCTTCTGTTTTTCTTCCTCCGCGTGAAGGATCAGATCCAGCAGGTTCGCGATCTCCCGGTTCTTCTCCTCAATGACAGAACCGGAATCCGTGCCATGACTATGAAGCTCCACCTGTTCTTCTTTTAATGTCTGGATTTCCTGCTCTACACGGTGAATATTTTCTTTTACAAAATCCACCCTCTGTTTTAAATTCGCTGCTTCCAGGCGGATGGTTTCCAGGGCTTTCGCCTTTTCCTCCCGGACCTTCTTCTGGGTCTCCAGTTCGCCGGACACGCGTTCCATCCGTGTCTGTTCCCGGTCGCTGTCCTTTTTCAGGATATCCCGCTCCAGGGCAAGTTTCTTTCTTCCAGCCTCAATCTCGCTGATCTGGCTTTCCAGCTGGCTGTTTTCCAGCGCAAGATCCTGATAGGAATCACGAATCTCCTCCCGCTTGTCCTCCAGCTGACTGACGCTCATCTGCCGGGTGTTGGCCTGCAGAGAAACCTGGTGATGTTCCTCTTTCAGGCTTTCCAGCTCTTCCTTCTTCTGCTGGGCCAGGCCTTCATTCATGGTCAGCTCTTCCTGCAAACGGTCCGAAGCCTTCAGCGCCTTCTGGCATGCCGCCTCCAGTTCCTCCAGTTCGCGTTTTCGTCCCAGGAGATTGCTGGAGTTTTTGAACGCACCACCTGTCATGGATCCGCCCGCGCTGAAGAGCTCACCCTCCAGCGTTACGATCCGCAGGGAATATTTGAATTTTCTTGCCAGGGCAATGGCATGGTCGATGGTATCTGCCACCACCACACGCCCCAGCAGATATTTGGCAAGGACCTGATATTCCTTCTCCACATGGACCAGATCGCTGGCCAGGCCAATCACGCCCGGCTCCCTCAGAGCTTCCGGTCTGGAGAATCCGCCGCCCTGCCCAATGCTCGTTAATGGCAGGAAGGTCACTCGTCCATAGCGGTTCTTCTTTAAATACTCAATGAGCTGCTTGGCGGTCTGCTCGGAATCCGTCACCACGTTCTGGATGCTTCCGCCCAGAGCCGTCTCAATGGCAGTCTCATACTTTTTCTCGGTGGTGATCAGATCCGCCACCACGCCCCGGATGCCATGCACCCGGTCCCGGACCTCCATGACCCGGCGGATGCTTCCGCCGTAGCCCTCATAGCGCTCTGCCAGGTTCTTTAAGGATTCCAGCTTCGTGTACGCGGTACGGTACTCCTGCTGCTTTTCATTTAAGGAGCGAGTGATCCGCCGTACTTCCGCTTCATACTGGGTGAGCTGGCTCTCACACTCCGTCTGGGACAGCTCCAGTGTTTCCAGACGGACCGTTGTCTCTGCCAGCCTTTTGCGTTCAGCGTCCAGCTGTTCATCCTGTACGGACTCATCACTCTTAAATTTCAGAAGCTTCTGGCAGACCTCCGAACGGCGCACCTGCACCTGCTCCAGCATTGCTTCATAACGCTGGTCCTGCGCATGGATGGAAGCACTCTCATTCATGCCGTTCATGACACGGGTTCTGGCATCTTCAATCTGCTGCTCCATGAGCATCAGCTTTTCATCCAGCGTCATCAGCTCAGCTTCCGCAGCTTCCTGGCTGCTCTTGCTGGTGCCTTCCGCCTCCGTGATGCCCGCGTTATCTGCCTGGTACTGCCGGATCTGATTCTCCTTTTCCTCCAGGGAATGCCCAATGGACTCAATTCGGGAGCGGATATGCTCCGCGTTCATCTTTTCGGTGTTGATCTGTTCTTTTAAAACGTTAATCTGGCCTTCCAGATTCCCTTTGAGCATCTCGGCCTGGTTCATCTGGGTCCGCTTTTCCGTTAACTGGCTGTCCAGCTCTGCGACTTCCTGTTCCAGCGTTTCGTAGGCTTCCTTCAAATGTTCCGATTCCGCGTTCGCATCCTGCAGGTCTCCGGAAACAATGGACTCGCGTTTGCTGATTTCCTGCAGCTGCTTTCCGTTTTCTTCCGATTCCATCAAAAACAGGTTTACATCACAGGTTTTTAATTCTTCCCGCAAGGCCAGATATTTTTTTGCTGTTTCCGACTGTCTGGCTAACGGCCCTATCTGCTTTTCCAGCTCGGAAAGAATGTCGCTCACGCGGACCAGGTTCTGTTTCTCATCTTCCAGTTTTTTCTGGGCAATGGCCTTACGGCGCTTGAATTTGACGATACCGGCTGCCTCATCGAACAGCTCCCGGCGCTCCTCCGGCTTTCCGCTTAAGATCTTGTCGATCTGACCCTGTCCGATAATGGAATAGCCTTCCTTACCGATACCGGTATCATAAAACAGCTCACTGATGTCTTTCAAACGGCAGGTGCTTCCGTTGATCTTATACTCACTCTCGCCGGAGCGGTACAGACGTCTGGACACTGTCACCTCGTCATAATCAATGGCAAGCTGATGATCGGAATTGTCCAGTGTAATGGCCACATAGGCAAACCCCTGGGGCTTTCGCAGCTCGGTGCCCGCAAAGATGACATCCTGCATGGAACCACCTCGCAGCTGTTTGGCCCGCTGCTCACCGAGTACCCAGCGCACCGCGTCAGCAACATTGCTCTTGCCGCTTCCGTTCGGTCCCACAATGCCGGTAATGCCGTTGTGGAACTCAAACAAAATCTTGTTGGCAAAGGATTTGAATCCCTGTATCTCAATGCTCTTTAAATACATTCTTTCCCTCTCAGTTTCAAAATGCCGTGGTAAGCGGCCACAGCCTCCGCTGCCTTCTTGGTTCCGCCGGTTCCGCGGCCCAGTTCCTCGCCGCCGGATAACGCCCGTACCTCAAAGACCTTGTGATGATCCGGTCCCTCTTCCCGCAGGATCTCGTATTCCAGATGTGCCCCTGCAGTTGCCTGGATCATCTCCTGCAGAATAGTCTTGCTATCGTAAAAGAGCTGCTTGTGCTCGATATCATTCAGAATAAAGCGGTGAATGAACTCTTTTGCATTAGCAAAACCACCATCCAGATAAATGGAGCCGATGAGTGCCTCCATGGCATCCGAAACTACAGAGTTGCGCTCTCTTCCGCCGGTTGCTTCCTCACCCTTTCCCAGGAGCAGATAGCTTCCCAGTTCCAGATCTGCCGCGCAGTAGGCCAGTGTCGGCTCGCATACCAGACTGGCACGGATCTTGGAGAGTTCTCCTTCCGGTTTCTCCGGGTATTTATGGTACAGAAAATCACTGGAAACCACTTCCAGAACCGCGTCTCCCAAAAACTCCAGACGCTCGTTGCAGACTGCCTTGTCCTTCTTATGCTCATTGGCATAGGAACTGTGGGTCAGGGCACGGTGGAACAGATCTTTATCTTTGAACGTATAGCCGCACCGCCGCTCCAGTTCGTTTAAATCACGATTCATCTACGTTAACACTCCTTATGCTTCTTCATTTATGCGTGCAGAATCTCCGCGCGTATATATTATGGGAAAGGGGCGCGCAAGGAATGCACAGCCCCTTTCTTTATTTCTTTGTAACTGTTCAGTACCTTCGCAGTCACATTTCTTTCATACTGTTTTCAGTTCCGGCTTAGTTCAGCGCGTTCTTGATCTGCTCGATGGCATCGGAAACGCTGACGATCTGCTCAGCAACCTCAGTCGGGATCTCGATATCAAACTCTTCCTCGATACCCATGATGATCTGGAAGATATCCAGGGAATCTGCGCCAAGATCTTCTACGAAGGTGGTCTCCATGGTGATCTCGTCCGGCTCAATGTTTAATACCTCTGCGATGATGTTCTGTAACTTCTCAAATTCCATAATTTCCTCTCCTAACTTTTCTTTCTTATTTTGTAACTGCCCGAAGCCCGGGCCGTTTACTTACGGATTTTGCTGTGAACTGGCAGGTTTCGCTGCAATTCTTATGCTTCTGCCTTCTTTTCGCTCTGTGCCTGGCTGTCCAGGCATTCTTTGATTTTTTCGTTGATCTTCTGCTCTTTGAAGGTCACACACTGGATGATGGAGTTGCAGACCTCGGTGGCCTTGGAACTTCCGTGGGTCTTAACCACAAGGCCCTTCAGACCCAGCATCGGCGCACCGCCGTACTGGCTGGCGTCAAATGCCTTTAAAGTCTCCTTCAGCGCCGGTTTTACCAGCAGAGCTCCGATCTTGCTGCGCAGGGAACTCATCATGCCCTTCTTCACCATGGAGATCAGTGCTGCGCCGGTGCCCTCGTAAAGCTTTAAGATGACATTACCTGTGAAGGCCTCACAGACGATGACATCGGCTCCACCGTGGGGAATTTCCCGGGCTTCAATGCTTCCTGTAAAGTTGATGTCTTTGCATTCCTTTAAGAGCGGGAAGGTTTCCTTCACCAGGGCATTGCCCTTCTCCTCTTCCGCACCAATGTTTACAATGCCGACTCTCGGCTTGCTAATACCTATTACATGTTCCATATAAATAGAACCCATGCGCGCGAACTGGACCAGATGGGATGGACGGGAATCTACGTTAGCCCCGCAGTCAAGCAGCAGGGATACGCCTTTCTCCGTAGGAATCAGTGCGCCAAAGGGCGGCCGCTCCACACCTTTGATGCGTCCCACCAGCACCTGTCCGCCTACCAGGACTGCTCCTGAACTGCCTGCTGACACGAACGCGTCTGCCTCGCCGTTCTTTACCAGGTTCATTCCCACTACAATGGAAGAATCCTTCTTTCTCCGAATCGCGTTCACCGGCGGCTCTTCGGTCTCAATCACTTCCGAAGCCTGAACCAGTGTGATCTGCTCCTTCGGATATGTGTGGGAGGCAAGTTCTTTTTTCACTGCCTCTTCCTGTCCGACTAACAGAATGTGGATGTCGCTCCGCTTATTTACAGCCTGAACGGCTCCCTTTACAATCTCGCCCGGGGCGTTGTCACCGCCCATAGCGTCAACAGCTACATTAATCATAGAGTATCTCCTTTTCAGCCTGTGCCGTTTCAATCCATTTCGTAATTAAATATACTAGATTCCATTCTATAAATCAATATGATTTTTTGGAAAGTACACGCACGAAAAAAGGAGCCAGACGATTACTCGCCTAACTCCTTTCAAAGTCATTTCTAATTAGTCCTCAACAGAAACGATCTCTTTCTTGTTGTAAGAACCACAAGCCTTGCAGACTCTGTGAGGCATCATCAGAGCGCCGCACTTGCTGCACTTTACTAAATTCATAGCGCTCATTTTCCAGTTAGCTCTACGTTTGTCACGTCTTGCTTTGGAAGATTTATTCTTTGGGCAGATAGACATGGTTTACACCTCCTTAAACTTTTGAAATAAATCCTGGATTACTGACATTCTTGGGTCAGGCGAACTCCGGTCACAGGAACATTCCGTGTGATTAAGGTTCGCACCACATCTATTGCAAATTCCTTTGCAGTCTTCCCTGCATAATACCTTCATAGGCAGATTAAGCAATAGTTCGTTACTGAGCAACCGGTCTACATCCAGATTATAGCCGCTTACATAGGGCTGTTCATCGAGATCTTCTGTACGCTCGCTTTCGGTCTTTGACATATCCAGTTCTTCGTCGAATTCCAGATTAAAAGGAATATCGACCGGTTCTAAGCATCTGTCGCATGGCATCTGCAAAGTTACCTCTGCACTGCCAGTGAGAAGAAGCTTCTTGTCCCCAAGATTACGGACATGTAGCTGTACCGGACTGCGTGATACGATGTCATATGCATCCTTGCTGGTGCAAAGCTGGTTCATGTCGATATCGCACGTATAGTCTTTCTCTTTTCCGTCTACGGAAAACAGCTCTGTTAAATTAATAAGCATATTAGTCTCCTAATACGCACCTGTGTAATTATACACAGGTGCGCCGGCTTTGTCAACAAATATTTTAATTTTTTCCAAAAACTGTTTTTTGAGGATTAAGCCTCTACCAGTCTCTTGGTCTCTCTTGCGATTGCAAGCTCCTCGTTGGTCGGGATCAGCATTACTTTGACTTTGGAATCTGCTGCGGAAATAACAGCGTTCTTTCCTCTTACATCGTTAGCCTGATCGTCGATCTTCACGCCAAGGTAACCTAAGTACTCGCAGATAGCTTTTCTGCTTGCCTTGTCGTTCTCACCAACACCAGCGGTAAATGCGATTGCATCTACGCCGTTCATAGCTGCGGTGTAAGCGCCGATGTATTTTGCTACACGGTAAACGAATGCATCCAGAGCTACTGCTGCTAAGTGGTTGCCCTCTTCTCTTGCCTTCTCGATATCACGGAAGTCACTGGAGATGCCGCCGCTCATGCCAAGGACACCAGACTTCTTGTTGAGGATGTTTAATACCTCGTTGACGTCCTTGCCCTCTTTGTTGCAGATAAACTGAACAACAGCCGGATCGATGTCACCACTTCTGGTACCCATGATCAGACCCTCAAGAGGAGTAAGACCCATACTGGTATCTACGCACTTGCCGCCGATGGAAGCAGATACGCTTGCACCGTTGCCTAAGTGGCAGACGATAACCTTTGCGTTCTCCGGATCCAGTCCGCCAAACTTGATAGCCTCGCCGGATACGAACATATGGCTGGTGCCGTGGAAGCCGTAACGACGGATGCTGTATTTCTCATAGTACTCGTGCGGGATTGCGTACAGGTAAGCCTTCTCCGGCATAGCCATACCGAAACCGGTATCCCATACTGCTACGTTTGGCTTGCCCGGCATTGCTGCCTCGGCTGCCTCGATACCCATTAAGTTAGCCGGGTTGTGCAGCGGTCCCAGATCGAAGCACTCGCGGATTACTTTCTTAACGTCATCGTTTACAATGATGGACTCGCTGTACTTGGTACCAGCGTGCAGTACGCGGTGACCGATTGCTGCGATCTCATCAGTGCTCTTGATTACGCCGTGCTCAGCGTCCTGAAGAGCGTCCATAACCATCTCGATTGCTACGGTGTGGTTCGGCATGTCTTTCTCTACGACATATTTGTCCTTGCCAGCCGGCTGATGGGTCAGTTTGGAGCCCTCGATACCGATTCTCTCGCACAGACCTTTTGCGATTACGCTCTCATCGGTCATGTCGATCAGCTGATACTTTAAGGAAGAGCTTCCGCAGTTGATAACTAAAATCTTCATAATGTGATATTCTCCTATAATAACTGAACTAAATTACTGATTCTGGCACTGTACAGCAGTGATTGCAACAACGCCTACGATATCCTCAGCAGAGCAGCCTCTGGACAGATCGTTAACCGGTTTTGCGATACCCTGGCACATCGGGCCGTAAGCCTCTGCCTTGCCAAGTCTCTGAACCAGCTTGTAGCCGATGTTTCCTGCATCCAGATCCGGGAATACCAGAACGTTTGCGTGGCCTGCAACCTTGCTGTCCGGAGCTTTGGAAGCGCCAACTTCCGGAACGATTGCTGCGTCAAGCTGAAGCTCGCCGTCCAGTGCAAGCTCCGGAGCCATCTCCTTAGCCAGCTTGGTAGCCTCAACAACTTTGTCAACATCAGCATGCTTTGCGGAACCCTTGGAAGAATGGGACAGCATAGCAACCTTCGGCTCCTCGCCGGTCAGCATCTTGAAGCTCTCTGCAGAAGATACTGCGATTGCTGCCAGCTCTTCCGGATTCGGATTCTGGTTCAGGCCGCAGTCTGCGAATACGAAAGTACCGTTGCTGCCAAGATCGCAGTCCGGAACTTCCATTAAGAAGAATGCGGATACCAGCTTGGTGCCCGGTTTGGTCTTGATAACCTGCAGGCACGGACGAAGGGTGTTTGCGGTAGAATGGCAAGCACCGGATACCATACCGTCAGCATCGCCGTTCTTGATCATAAGGCAGCCATAGTAAGCGTAGTCGCTTAAGATGGTCTCTTTTGCTTTCTCAGGAGTCATGCCTTTGGACTTTCTCAGCTCAACGAACAGGTCGATATACTCCTGTGTTTTCTCGTAAGTCTGCGGATTGATGATCGTAGCACCGGATACATCCAGACCCTCGCTGTGAGCGCCGATATCTTCCGGAGTACCGATAATGATCAGGTTTGCAAGATCCTCTTTCAGAATCTTCTCTGCAGCGACCCAGGTTCTGCGGTCCATGGACTCAGGCAGTACGATTGTTTTTTTATCTGCCCTTGCTTTGGCTTTGATTACATCAATAAATCCCATAATAATACCCCTTTCATGATTTAATGCATATAGCCTTATTATATACGGATTAAAAAGCAAAAGACAAGCTGTATTTTGTATTTTTTTGCACTTTTTGTGAAACAAGCACTTCTGGAAAACAAAAAAAGGTACAGATCCGGAAACCATGCGCACGCATGTTCCGGACTGCACCTCCTGTTCTTTTTCATACTGTTTTTGTTACGTTTCTTATGCCAGTGCTTCGAAAATCAGTTTGCCGACAACAGAACCGCCATCCAGATTTCGCCATACCCATGAAAGCAAAGCTGATGATGGTTCCCAGACTGGACGGTGCTGCCTCATTGCCTGTTTTATGGTATATATTTCTTCCTATTATTTATGAAAACAAAGTTTGCAGGTTGCGCATCCCTTTGCGATGGTGTCGGTCAGATCCAGAGTGAGCCCCATTTCCTCTGCGATGCCGCGGTCACCGTCCATTGCAATGTCACATAACAGTGCACAGGTCTCATCGTCAAAGCCCTGTTTCTTCCATGCATTTAACAGTGCACAATAGTGGAAATCTACCGGTACTTCAGAATCGGTTACTTCGTGTACGTCCATCTCGAAGGTCTTCTGACCAAGCTCTCCGAGGAATACGCCTGCAAATTTTTTACCGTCGTTGGAACCGCCGCATGCCTCTTTGTATCCTTTGCCGTGGAAGTTGCCACAACGGCGGATTGCTCTGCGGAATGCCGGTTCCGGATCGATTCCGTCTTTTCTCAATTCATCAAAGATCAGACCCATCCAGGTTGCACGGTGCTCAATGGCTGCGCGGTTGATGTTTACCTCAACATCGTTTGTGAGTTTTGCCTTATTCTTAATCATTTCTCAAACCTCTCTCCGCCTGTCTAATCTGACAAGCTATTGATTAACTCCTGCAAGCTAATCATATCAGTTTTTATGCGAATGTCAATACCATTCTTTGTTTATTTTTTATATTATTCTCATTTATGTTACTGTTTTTTATCATTTTTATAGGAACATTTATTTTTTATCGGCTCTTTGCACATCTATCGCCCAATTTTCGTTTTTCAATTGTGCTAATCTCCCATTAATTTTACTTGCTTTTTTCGTTTTCTCACTATATACTTAATTTAAAAATAAACATTTTTGATAGCATAACATAGAAAGTAGGGTTTAACTAATATGACCAATTCAGTCACTATGACCAACAATAATTCCAATTTAAAAGAATATATCCACGATCAGATTTTAAAAGATGTCATTGAAGGAACTTTACAGCCCAATATGATCCTCCATGAGAAAAAACTCATGGAGCAGTATGGCGTCAGCCGTTCTCCTGTACGGGAAGCCCTGATCCAGCTCTGCAGCGAAAGTATCCTCTGCAATTATCCCAAACGCGGATACGAAGTCTCCACCATCAGCGAGAAAGAAATCCAGGATATCGTGCAATTCCGCATTGCGGTAGAATGCACCTTTCTCATGCAGTACGGTCCCAGCATCACAGACGAAACTCTGCAGAAGTTAGAGGAACACATCGCCGACCACGCGGCACTTCAGGTCAACGGCCTGACTGCCCTGCAGTACTGGACTGCCAACATGAGATTCCATCTTCTGCTCTTTTCCAGCTATGACAATACCTACACTTACCAGAAGCTCAAAGGCGCACTGACAATCCAGACCCGTTTCTACGCCCAGAAGCGTTCCCAGAGATGGCAGAGCCCCGTATTCACTGAACGGGATGTCCTGCACCGGGCAATTCTGGATTACCTGAAACAGAAAAATTACACCATGGCCTCCAGCATTCTTAAAGCGGATATCGAGGACCGCTCTACCGTCTAGGCAGCTTTTGTTTCAATTTTCACAGCAAAAATGCACCGGGTTCTGCACCGGTGCATTTTTCTGTGCATTTTTCTGTCTGAGCAGAGTTCTTTATGCCTTTCTCTCTTTTAACGTTCCCATATACTGTTCAAATACTGCAAATGTAATGATTGTGGTCAGTGGATTTGACACGGCCTCTGCCGCATAGATTCCCCAGACGCCGATAAAATGCGGCAGAATCAAAGCCAGCGGCACCAGGATCAGTACCTTTCTCATAATTCCGAATAAGAAAGAATACCGGGTATTGCCCATGGCCACAAAGGCATTCTGGTTGATCATCTGAAATCCCAGAACCAGAACGGTGGAAAACATAATCCGCATGGTCTTTTTGGTCAGCAGGATCAGTTCCGGATTGCTCGAAAACATTCCGCAGACGGCTTCCGGAAAAAACACCAGCGCTGCCCACATCAAAGTCGCGCATCCCATACTTAAGATCCGCGCGTAGTGAATGGTCTGCCGGATCCGAGAATAATTCTCCGCGCCGTAATTATAGCTGAGCAGCGGCTGGGCCCCAGTCATAATGCCAAGAAGCGGCATGAAAAACACCTGGCTTGCGCTGCTTAAGATTGCCATGGAGGCAAGGTGCAGATTTGCCTGGTCTCCGCCATAGGTCAGGAGCAGGCGGTTGAGCAGGATCACTACAATGGATTCGTTGATGCGGAAGGTACAGGGTGAGATTCCCAGTGCGCAGGTAGACACCAGAATCTGGCGGTCCGGCTTCATATCTTCCACACAAATACGGATTCCCGACTTTTCCGATGAAAGGAAATGAACGATCCACACGCAGGAAATAAACTGGGCCGTCACCGTTGCGATGGCTGCTCCGCGCACTCCCATGTGAAGCACGTAGATCAGAATCGGATCCAGAATGATATTTACTACAGCTCCGATCACCACCGACACGGTTCCAACCACCGTATGACCCTGGGTATTGATAAAGGGATTCAGGCCCAGCGCAAACTCCACAAAAACGGTTCCGAGCAGATAGATGGTCAGATACTGGGATGCATAAGGCAGAGTCTCAGCATCCGCGCCAAATAAAACCAGCAGCGGTTTCAAAAAGACCAGGCAGACGGCCATCATGACCACGGAAATCGTAAACAGCAGCGTAATTGCATTGCACAGATATTTCTGTGCTTTTTTCTGATTGCCCTCTCCCAGGGCAATGGATGCCAGCGGCGCTCCGCCCATACCAGGCAGACAGCTGAAGGCAGAAATCAGCATCGTGATGGGAAATGTCAGGCCAATCCCGCTTAACGCAAGGGTTCCATCTCCCGGCATATGTCCGATGTACATGCGGTCCACGATGCTGTAAAGCGCATTGACCAGCTGGGCCGCCGCTGCCGGAATGGCCAGCCGGACCAGCAATGGCAGAATCTTCGCCTGTGCCAGCTGTTCGTTCATCGCATCTTTTGTTTTATTCATCTTCCCCCTCCTGATTATCATACAAACATCTTTCCACTAATCATATCACGCTTTTCGCAAAGTTCACTCGCCTTTTTCCATTTTTATTAATTTTGTATGTTTTTTCGTGTCTTTACGCGTATCGCTTATGCAGAATATCCGCTATTTTCTTGTGTGCCGCCGTCAAATGTGGTATGATTACTTTAACATAAAAATAAAAACCAGAGGAGGAATCTGTCATGGATCTTGGATTAACCGGAAAAACCGTCGTAGTCACCGGAGGCAGCAAGGGAATCGGATACGCTGCCGCGGAGGCATTCCTGAAAGAAGGCGCCAAAGTTGCCATCTGCGCACGCCACGAAGAAGAACTGAAAGAGGCCGCAAAAACCCTCTCCCAGTATGGTCCTGTGTACTATGAAGCCTTTGATGTTGTGGATGCGGAGTACAATTACCGTTTTGCAGAACACGTAAACCAGAAGTTTGGCAGCCTGGATGTCTGGGTCAACAATGTCGGTGTATCCGGCCCCAAGAAAGGAGACGAATACGATGATGAAGAAATTGATTTCATGACCGGAGTCTGTTTCAAATCCGTTGTCTACGGATGCCAGGCAGCATTCCGTTATATGAAAAAGCAGCATTCCGGAGCCATTGTCAATGTAAGCTCCCTTGCTGCCCGCTGTCCTTCCGCCGGACGCAGCACCCTGTATGGCCCGTTAAAATCCGCCATCAACAACCTGACCAATACCTTTGCGGGAGAATACTGTCCGTATAACGTGCGCGTCACCTGCATCATGCCGGGATTTACGCTGACGCCGGCAGTCAAACGGACCATCAGCCCGGAAGAACTGAACATGAATACCCAGGCCACTCTGCTGCGCAGGGCAGCGAATCCGGAAGAAATTGCCCGCCCTATCGTCTTTCTTGCCAGCAGCGCAGCCAGCTACATGACCGCCACCACCATTGAGGTTTCCGGCGGCCGCAGCATGACACTCAATCCATCCTTCGCTTACGACCGGCTTGCCACAGAGCAGAAATAGCGGTATAATGTTCCTTTAACAGAAAGGAAGCAAAACGATGGATCCGATCAAAACCGCAGGCATCATTGCCGAATACAATTCGTTTCACAACGGCCACCAGTACCAAATCGAAGAAATCCGGCGCCAGACCGGAGCAGATTATATCATCGCAGCCATGAGCGGAGATTTTGTCCAGCGCGGAGAACCCGCCATCTTCGACAAATACACCCGCGCCCGCATGGCACTGTGCGGCGGCGCAGACCTGATCGTAGAGCTTCCTGCAGTGTTTGCCACTGCCAGCGCAGAAGACTTTGCCTCCTGCGGTGTAGCACTGCTTGACAGCCTCGGCACAGATCTTTTGTGCTTCGGCAGCGAATCCGGGAATCTCACACACCTGCAGAAAGCCGCAGACATTCTGGGCGGGGAATCCCGGGAATGGCAGGACCTGCTGCAGGTATACCTGAAGCAAGGAGAGACCTACCCTTCCGCCAGAAGCCTTGCCGTGGCAGAGCTCACGAAAAACCCGAAGCTTTCCACACTGCTCGCTTCGCCCAACAACATCCTCGCGGTAGAATACCTCAAAGCGTTAAAAAAGCAGAAAAGTTCCATGGTTCCGGTTACCATCCAGAGAAAAGGGGCCGGATATCATGACACGGAATGTTCCGGTCCTTACGCCTCGGCATCTGCCATCCGCCTGCTTTTAAAGCAAAGCCCGGAAGCCTTGCGGGAAGAACTTTGTAAGCAGATTCCGCCGGCCGCTTTCGACGCGTTGCAGAAAGAGGGCGCTCTTGCCGCTCCAGTGTTCCCGGATGACCTCACGGAACTCTTTCAGTTCCGGCTGCTTTCCGCCATCCATGAGCAGGAGGACCTCAGCCGCTTTGCGGATCTTTCGCCCGAACTTGCCGCAAGGCTCACCCGGCAGGTCCTGCAGTTTGCTCCCTTCAGTGAACAGATCCTGCAGTTAAAAACAAAAGGCTACACCTACACCCGGGTCAGCCGGGCCCTGCTGCATCTGCTCCTTGGCATTACCAAAGAGCAGACAAACCAGGCCAGAAGCCTGGGCTATGCACCGTATGCCCGGATCCTGGGATTTAAAAAATCAGCGGGACCGCTGCTCTCCCGCATCCGCAGGCAGAGCCGCATCCCGCTGATCACCAAAACCGCAGATGCCGCAAAGATTCTCACGCCGGAAGCCATGAAGGTCCTGGAAACCGATTTTTACGTTTCCCATGTTTACCAGTCCCTTCTTGCGTCTCGTGGAAGACACATCCGCAACGAATACACAAAATCCGTCATAGTCCTGTGACCATGACGGATTTTTTCTTAGTGCGCCCGGCGGCGCACGTTTCTAACCGGTGAAAGTCTGGAATCCGCCCGGTAGTGGGAAGGATACATGAAGAGTAACATTAAAAGCCTGAATGGATGGCTGTACAGAAGGATTCATATGTGTATTTGGAAGCAGTGGAAACTGCCGAAAACACGCAAACGGAAACTGATTGGTCTGGGCCTACCAGAATGGGTAGCCTGTGAGGGTGCCTATAGCCGCAAAGCCTACTGGCGTATGACGAGCAGTGGAGTGGTTCAGAGAGCTTTCACAAAAGAAAGACTGATAAACTGGGGCTTCTATGACTTGGCCACAGCTTATCAGTCTATGCACGTCAACTGTTGAAACCGCCGTGTACCGAACGGTACGCACGGTGGTGTGAGAGGACGGCGGTTAATCACCGCCTCCTACTCGATTTGTTTCTGCCCCAGCAGTTCATACAGCGTCGGCTTAATCTGTAAGAAGTCCAGAATCTCTTGTATTTCCTTCTCGTTGTGCTTCGGCTTTCCCTCATACACGGCCCGCAGAAGGATATTCTTCGGCGTGTGTTCCATATCGATAAACTCCAGAATCTGGGTACGGTAGCCCTGCTGCTCCAGAAGTTCCGCCCGCAGCGCATCGGTATACAGCGCTGCCATCCGCTCCTTAATCAGGCCGTAATGCAGCACCGGCTCCAGCAGATCATTCTTCATCTGCTTATTCAGCTCATGCTGGCAGCACGGGACGGAAAGGATCACTTTTGCGCCCCAGCGCACGGCCTTTTCCAGCGCGTAATCGGTCGCGGTATCGCAGGCGTGAAGGGTCACCACCATGTCCACATGGTCTACACCCTCATAGGAGGCAATGTCTCCATGATAAAACTGGAGCTTGTCATAGCCGTAATGCTCCGCCAGTTTACCGCAATGGCGGATAACATCCTTCTTTAAATCCAGGCCAATGACGCGGATCGGATATCCTTTCATCTCATGCAGGTAATAGTACATAGCGAAGGTCAGATACGACTTGCCGCAGCCGAAATCGATGATGACATTCTCCCGGGTCTTATCTAACTTCGGCAGGATATCCTCGATAAATTCCAGAAAACGGTTGATCTGCCGGAACTTGTCGTAACGGCTTTTTACGATTTTTCCGTCCTGGGTCTGCACACCAAGATCCACCAGAAACGGCACGGCATGGCCTTCCGGGATCACGTAACGCTTCTGGCGGTTATGCTGCAGCTTTTCCCGCAGTTCTTCCGAAATCTGAGTTTCCGTCTTCGCCGCCTGAATCTTGGCAGGCGCGTGCTTCCTGACCTTTACGGTAGTTGTACCCTTCTTGCTGACCAGTACCGTGGCACTGCCCAGTTCTGACAGCACTTCCGCCTGCTTAAACACGCCGGAAAGCTGCTCTGTCAAATACGCTTTCAGTTCTCCGGCATTCAGATTCTTATGAAATGCCTGGGTTTTTGTAAATTCTTCTGCCTGAAAAACCAGTGCGCCCTTAATGAGCATAGGGCGCACTTTTACTTTCTGCAAAAGATCTTTTGCCACCGGATTGCTTAATACAATCTGGTTTAACTGTTCATTGATAAAATCGTCCAGCAAGGACGCTAAGGTTTCTTTTGCCATAATCTCTCTTTTTGCTTCTGCTTAGTTCTTGAAGCTGTGGATCGGAGCCGGGATACGGCCGCCGCGGGTCACAAACTTCTCGCAGGAATATTTGTTGACCGGAATAACCGGAGCATAGCCTAAAAGGCCGCCAAACTCTACGGTATCGCCTACAGTCTTTCCAATAACCGGAATCAGACGGACTGCCGTGGTCTTCTGGTTGATCATGCCGATGGCCGCTTCATCCGCGATAATGCCGGAGATGGTAGTTGCCGGAGTATCTCCCGGAATCGCGATCATATCAAGGCCTACGGAGCAGACACAGGTCATGGCTTCCAGTTTCTCGATGGTCAGAGCGCCAAGGGTTACCGCGTCGATCATACCCTGGTCCTCACTGACCGGAATGAAAGCGCCGCTTAAGCCGCCCACATAGGAAGATGCCATAACACCGCCCTTTTTCACCTGGTCATTCAGCATAGCCAGGGCTGCGGTGGTTCCCGGTGCGCCTACACGCTCCAGGCCAATCTCCTCCAGGATTTCTGCCACACTGTCGCCCACAGCCGGGGTCGGAGCCAGGGACAGATCAATGATGCCAAACGGAACACCAAGGCGTTTGGAGGCTTCCTGGGCCACCAGCTGTCCGACACGGGTGATCTTGAAGGCAGTCTTCTTGATGGTCTCACAGAGTACCTCAAAGTTCTCGCCGCGGGCTTTTTCCAGCGCTACCTTCACCACGCCAGGGCCGCTGACGCCTACGTTGATGATGGCGTCTGCCTCGGTTACGCCATGGAAGGCGCCTGCCATAAACGGGTTATCGTCTGGCGCGTTGCAGAATACCACCAGCTTTGCACAGCCCAGGGAATCATCTTCTTTGGTTGCTTCCGCGGTATCCTTTACAATCTCACCCATCAGGCGGACTGCATCCATATTCAGGCCGGTCTTGGTGGAACCCACATTGATGGAGCTGCAGACACGCTCGGTCTCTGCCAGCGCCTGCGGGATGGAGCGGATCAGGTTCTCCTCTGCCGGAGTCATGCCCTTGGAAACCAGGGCAGAATAGCCGCCGATAAAGTTTACGCCAACCTCTTTTGCCGCTTTATCCAGAGTTCTTGCAATGGTCACAAAATCCTCCGGCTTTTTGCAGGCACAACCGCCCACCAGCGCAATCGGAGTAACAGAAATACGCTTATTTACAATCGGTACACCAAAATCCCTTGCGATTTCCTCACCGGTCGATACCAGGTTCTTTGCGTATATAGTGATTTTTTTGTAAATTTTTTCATTCAGGGCCTGCAGGTCATCATCGCAGCAGTCCAGAAGACTGATACCCATGGTAATGGTACGAACATCCAGCTTCTCATGTTCGATCATATTGTTGGTTTCAATTACTTCAAACATATTCAACATGGCTGTATCCTCTTTTCTTCTGTCTTTTGATTAAATACGGTGCATTTTGGTGAAGATTTCCTCGCGCTGGCACTTGATGGCTACGCCGATCTCTTCGCCGACTTTCTCCAGTTCGGTTGCTACTTCAGCAAAAGATCCGGTTGCATGTTCCATGTCCGCGATCATCATCATGTTAAAGTAATCCTGCACGATGGTCTGGGAAATATCCAGAATGTTTACCTGCTTTCCTGCCAGGTATGTACATACCTTTGCGATGATACCTACGGTGTCTTTTCCTACAACTGTGATAATTACCTTGCTCATGTGGCTATCCTCCGTTTATATGAAAGTATAATATGATAATTCCGGCCGGATGTTTTCACACCCTGCCGGAGTTATTGCTTAATGAAACAGGTTCTTTTACAGATGGATGATCTGAGACATCTCATCCCGTTTTGCAACTTCAATCGGAAAATCCTTCGCCTTATATGGAGTATCCCCCTGATCAATCTCGAAACGGACGGTCTCATAGGCCAGCGCTTCGTAATTGTTTTCCTTGCTCAAATGCCCCAGTAAAATGTGTTTTAATTTGTCATTCAGAATATAGTTCAAAAGGCGCCCCGCATTCTCATTGGACAAATGTCCATGGTCCCCTAAAATGCGGCGCTTTAAATAGTATGGATAAGGCCCTGTCTCCAGCATGTTGACATCGTGATTCGCCTCTAAAAGAAGCGCGTCCAGATTCTGGAGATGGTCAATGATGTACTGGTCAAAATGACCCATATCCGTTGCCACCGCCACGCTTTTATTCTCATGGCTGACCCGGTAAGCCACCGGATTGGCCGCGTCATGATGGATGGAAAACGGTTCCACGGTAAGATCCCCGATCTGAAAATCCGCATCCGGCAGAACCGGATGCAGAAGCTCCTTCGGATACTCCCCCAGTTTGGTGTTGGCAGCTACTTCTTCCAGAGTCTCTTTTGTTCCGTAAATCGGCACATGGTGCTTTCTGGCGAGAACGCCCAGCCCCTTGATATGATCGGAATGCTCATGGGTGATGACCACTCCGTCCAGCTCTGAGCCCTTCAGGCCAATCTCATTTAATCCCTGCTCAATACGCTTGTTGCTGATTCCGGCATCCACCAGGATGTGGGAATGGTCAGAGCCTACGTAAATGCAGTTTCCGCTGCTGCCACTGGCAATGCTTACTAATCTCATCTGTATGTTTCCTTTATACTTCTTCCGGACCGTTATCATAACCGGTCTTTTTCAGGATCTGCCGGATCTGCTGCCGGGATCCTTCCAGGCTGCCACTGTTATCAATGACAAAATCCGCCAGTTCCAGAAAGCGGCTCCGGTCCGCCTGGTTTTTCATGATATCCAGGCATTTTCCCCGGGAATAGCCGCGATTTTCCATCAGCCGCTGAATGCGGATCTCATCCTGCGTATCCACATAGAGCAGATACTGACAGACCTCCCGGCTGCGCTCATCAAAGAGTGCCGCCTCCACAACGATCAGGTCTGCGCTGCTTTCCCGGATCTGCCGTTTGATCTCATTCCAGGTAAGCGGATGGATCAGGGCGTTGACACGTTTTAACGCTTCCGGATTTCCAAAGATCCGCTCCGCGAAGCCCTTGCGGTCCAGCGTGCCGTCCTTCTGCAAAATCCCGGTGCCAAAGAGACTGACCAGACCGGCCAGTCCCGGCTGACCGGGATCTTCCAGTTTCCGGGCCACAAGATCTGCCTGGATCACCTGCGCGCCGTAATCTTTTGAAAACAGCTCAAGGATCCGGCTTTTACCGGCTCCTACTCCGCCGGTGAGGCCAAGTACCATCATATTAGTTGCCCATCTTCTCTCTCATTTTGGTTTCATGCTGCTGCAGTAAGGATAACAGAAGCTGCTTGGAAATGCTGATATTCTCGCCATAAGGGTTGATTACAAAACCCTTTAAGTCATTGACCTGACGGATCAGGATGTTTCCAAAGTCTTCCATGGTCATGATCAGTGCCTGGTCATGGCTTCCGTCCTCATTCCATTTGGAATATTCGTCCATATCGGTAAAAGCAAGATAATATTTCTCTCCTGCGGTGTTGGTAATGCTCTCGAAACGGATCCAGGTAGACGGTCCCTTCTTCTCAGTCAGAACAGTCTGCTTCTGAATCGGAGATAGCAGGCGTGCCTCCATCAGGGCTGCGGCCATCTGGCTGCGGGTGATGAAATCGTCATGCTTTAACATCTCCTGAAGCGCTGCTACCAGCTTCGGATTCTTAACATTCTCAGAATTTTGACTCATTTTATTCATAGGAAAAACCTCTCTTTTCTTCTTGCTTGTGACTTCGCCCAGCTCGTGACACGTCACTCGCTTTCCTCGCCGTTCGCCACATTATAACACATAATTTATTTTGCGTCCAGCCAGTTATCTCCGGTGTGGGCTTCTACCTCCAGGGATACTTTTAAGTCTGCTGCATGCTTCATGCGGTCTGTCAGAATCTGTACCACCTGCTCTGCCTCATCCCGGTGGGTCTCCACCAGAAGCTCATCGTGAACCTGTAACACAATGCGGGAGCGCAGCTGTTTCTCTCTCAGTTCCCGGTCCACCGCGATCATGGCCAGCTTCATGATGTCTGCTGCCGTTCCCTGAATCGGGGAGTTCATGGCCACACGCTCGCCAAAGGAGCGCTGCATGAAGTTGCCGGATTTCAGTTCCGGAATGGGGCGTTTGCGTCCGTACATGGTGGTGACATAGCCCTGCTCTTTTCCAAGCTTTACCTGCTCATCCAGAAACTGCTTGACACCCGGATAGGTCTCAAAATATTTGTTAATATACTCCAGTGCCTCCTTCCGGCTGATGCTTAAGTCCTCACTCAGTCCAAAGGCGCTGATGCCATAGACAATGCCAAAGTTAACCGCCTTGGCGTTGCGGCGCTGCAGCGGCGTTACCTCTGCAAGCGGTGTGTGAAACACCTCGGAAGCCGTGATGGCATGAATATCCTGGGCATCCCGGTAGGCGTTTATCAGGCGTTCATCTCCGGACATATGGGCCAGGATACGAAGCTCAATCTGGGAATAGTCCGCGTCCACAAACACATAACCATCCTCCGGCACAAAGACCTTGCGGATAGCCCGGCCAAGTTCCATGCGCACCGGAATATTCTGCAGGTTCGGCTCCGTACTGCTGATGCGGCCCGTGGCCGTGATGGTCTGGTTGAACTTTCCGTGGATCCGTCCGTCCTCTCTTATAAATCCGGCCAGCCCCTGGGCATAGGTGGAATTTAATTTGGTCAGCTGACGGTACTCCAGAATCTTCTGAACCACCGGATACTCCGGTGCCAGCTTCTCCAGCACATCCGCCGCCGTGGAATAACCGGTCTTGGTCTTCTTTCCATGAGGCAGCTGCATCCGTTCAAAGAGGATTTCTCCCAGCTGTTTTGGCGAATTGATGTTAAACTTCTCTCCAGCCAGCTCGTAAATCTCCTGCTCCAGCGTAGCAATCTTTCCTTCCAGCTGCTCTCCGTAAAGCTTTAACTGTTCCTTATCCACCCGGACGCCGGCCTGTTCCATGTGATACAGGCTGTAGATCAGCGGCATCTCCATCTCGCGGTAAAGCTTCAGCATGCCTTCCTTTTCCAGCCGTTCTTTTAATACGCCTGCTGCCTTGTAGGCCACATAGGCCATGTAACAGCCGCAGGTCACAGCTTCCGGAAGCTCCTCCTCCAGTGCCTTCGCAAGGCTCTGTTTTCCAAGTAAATCCGTTTTGGACGGCACGGTCATGCCAAGGTAATCCCTTGCGAGATTATCGTACTCGTAGGTATCTTTTAATGGATTGAGCAGATATCCGGCCACGCCCATATCCACCACTGCGCTGCCGTAATCCAGATTCAGATACGGAAGCTGGGATTTTAAATCCAGCACAGCCACCGGCTCCAGTGCCGGATCACGCTTTGCGATCAATTCTTCCAGATGATCGCAGAGATAGTTTCCGGTCAGAAACCCGGCTGCCGGGATGGTGTAGATTTCTTCCTCACCAATGCAGATAGCAAGACCCGCCACCTGATTTTCAGCCAGAATCAGCTGACAGCCCACCTGTTTTGCGCCTTTCGCCTTCTCAAAAATCTGCTCTGCTCCGGACAGATCCTCCACGCTCCAGAAATGCTCCTCCACCGAGTTTCCGCCCATATCCTGCACATCAAAACGGGCCAGAATGGATTTAAATTCCAGACGCTTCATGTACTGGTAAGCTTCCGGGTTATAGAGATTTTCAATCTTCGCATCTTCATATGCAAAGGGGATCGGACAGGTAATGCAGATCTGAGCCAGTTCCTTGCTCATGACCGCCATGTCGTAATGCTCCTCCAGTGCCTTCTTTGCCCGCGGCGGCTTCACCTCTTCCAGGTGCGCGTAGGCATTCTCGATGCTTCCATAGGCCACGATCAGGTTTGTGGCCGTCTTTTCTCCAATGGAAGGAACGCCTGGAATGTTATCGGAAGTATCGCCCATCAGCGCTTTCACATCGATAAATTCCGTCGGAGTTACCTGATATTCCCGTTTTACATCCTCCGGATAATAATCGTGAATCTCCGTCGTACCGCGGCTGGTCTTCGGAATCCGGATCTTGATATGGGTATCGGCAAGCTGTAACAGATCCCGGTCCCCGGATACTACGGAAACCTCCTCACCCTCTGCCTGGCAGCGCTTGGCAATGGTTCCCAGAATGTCATCCGCCTCGTAGCCAGCCATAGTCAGAATCGGCACACCCATAGCCGTAAGTACCTCTTTCATCAGAGGCACCTGCTCATGCAGCTCCTGGGGCATCGGCTTTCTGGTTCCCTTATAGTCCGCGAACATCTTGTGGCGGAAGGTCGGCTCCTTTAAGTCAAACGCCACCGCCAGATGATCCGGCTTCTCCTCCTCCAGAATCTTAAACATAATATTGAGGAACCCGTATACCGCATTGGTATGAAGTCCCTCAGAATTTGTCAGTTCCGGCACCCCGTAAAACGCACGGTTCAAAATGCTGTGCCCATCTATTAAAACCAGTTTTCCCATGGTTTCTCCTTTTCCTGTTTGTTACTATCCCTGAATCCAGATACGGATCTGCATAAAAAGCATGATCAGAACAGAAGCCACGTTCAGTGTGTTGGCTGCATAGCAGATAACCTTTCGGAGCCGTGCGGTGCGCACCGCAAGCCAGGCATTCTCCATACTTTCCTCCAGAGATCCCGTAATGTCGTAGACACCGTTTCCGCTGTCCAGCTGTCTTAAACCCACTGATACCGTGTAGTAGATCTCCAGTTCTTCCCTGCAGGCCGGGCAATTCTTCACATGCTTCAAAAACTGTTCCAGCTGCGTTTCATCCAGCTGATGGTTGATATAGGGCATGACCATTTTTTCAATTTCCCTGCATGAAGCCATCCTGCCGCCTCCCGTCTCTTTATGGTTCTTTCCGTCCGCTTCTTTCCCGGCGTTTCGGAAATGCCCACCATATTTTCTTCACTTCTGTTCCCGTGAATACATACCATCATACAATACTCCGCTTAATTTTTCAATTTCTTCCTTTATTTATTTTGCGCCAGATTGACTTGATTTTTATTCTTTGCTAAAATTACTTTCATTATGAATACCGGTCCCCATTTATCCGGTCATACGAAAGGAAGGATCCCCACATGCCTAAATTAAATGAACATTATCAGGATTTAAAGGAAAGTTATCTTTTTGCGGAAATTGCGCACCGCGTTGCTGCCTACGAGGCCGAGCATCCGGACGCTAAAATCATCCGTCTCGGAATTGGCGATGTTACGCTCCCATTAGGAGACCTCGCCATCAAAGGCCTGCACGAAGGTGTGGACGCCATGGCTTCCGCTGAAACCTTCAAGGGCTACGGCCCGGAACAGGGCTACAGTTTCCTGCGCGATGCCATCTCTGCTTACTACGCAAGAAACGGTGTCTCTGTAGACGCAGCCGACATCTTCATCTCCGACGGGGCCAAGAGTGACACTGGCAACATTTCCGAACTGTTTGACACCGACAATGTCATCCTGATTCCGGATCCGGTTTACCCGGTTTACGTGGATTCCAATATCATGAATGGAAAGAACGTCACCTACTTATCCGGAAACGCAGAGAACAACTTCCTTCCGATGCCGGATCCGTCCGTGCATGCAGACATTATCTACCTCTGCTCCCCGAACAACCCGACCGGCGCTGTCTATAATAAAGAACAGTTAAAAGAATGGGTTGATTACGCGCTTGCCAACGAGGCAGTGATCCTCTTCGACTCTGCTTACGAGGCCTTCATCTCCGATCCGGAGCTTCCACGCAGCATTTACGCCATTGAGGGTGCAAAAAAATGTGCCATCGAGTTCTGCTCCCTGTCCAAGACCGCAGGCTTCACCGGAACCCGCTGCGGCTACTGCGTAGTTCCCCGTGAGCTGGTGTTCACCGCGTCCAACGGTCAGGAGATGTCCCTGCACGCTATGTGGAACCGCAGACAGTCCACCAAATTCAACGGCACCTCCTACATCATCCAGAAGGGCGCCGCTGCAGTCTTCACGGAGGAAGGCATGGCACAGTGCCGTGAAAACATCGCCTACTATCAGGAAAATGCCCGCATCATCGCAGACACCCTGAAACGCAGAAATATCCGTTTCTTTGGCGGCGTGCACTCTCCTTACATCTGGTTTGAATGCCCGGACGGCATGGAGTCCTGGGAGTTCTTTGACTATCTGTTAAACAACGCCCAGGTGGTCGGAACCCCTGGCGCAGGCTTCGGAGAAAATGGAAAGAATTACTTCCGCCTGACCTCCTTCAACAACCACGAGAACACCATCGCAGCCATGAAACGCTTCGAGCATCTGTTTTAATTGTAGATTCAATAGACACAAATATTTGAAAAATCTCTTGCAAAGCGCTGTTACTTATGCTACAATAATTTTTGCGTAAGTAAGCCGGCGTGGCGGAATGGCAGACGCATCAGACTCAAAATCTGACGGGGGCGACCTCGTGCCGGTTCGAGTCCGGCTGCCGGCATCCTTGGCAGGGGCAGGAGCTTCGGACCACTGTTTTCAGTGGTTCGGAGCTCTTTCTTTTTGATTCTGTTTTCTTTCCTCTTTTTACGAATTTCTTATTTTGTTTTCCACACCTGTATTTCTTCCAGACTTTGCGTTATAATGTAAGGAACACACAAGAACCAGAAAAAACCAATCATTTTCTACATGAAGGAGAACACAATGATACCAAAGAAATTAAAATACACACTGGCCATTACCCTGCTGGCGCTCAGCACAGCCTGCCTCGCCACCGGGTGCAAAAAGAAGCACGATAAGATTGACCTCTCCGGAAGCCAGGCATCGGAAGGCACGGTTCAGACCGCTCCGGCTTCCACCACAATTGCAGAAACAGAAAGCAGCTCCAATATCACCATTGAACCAGGCATTGAAAACGCCCAGTCCCAGGGTACTTCCGCAGGTGGCTCTGCCGCTGCCCTTTCCCTGTCTGTTCAAACAGACACCTATCAGAATGGAAACATTTCCATTCAGTATCCGGTCATTTCCGACAATTCTGTAAAGGCTGGCATCAATGAACATCTGAAAGAAAATGCCCTTGCCATTTTAAAGGCCTGGGAAATAGATGAAGCCAGAGACACCATGAATATTACCTGTAAAATCCTGTCTGCCACCAAAAACCGTATCACGGTCCGCTACGATGGCAGTCTTATGACCGATGGCGGCATGTACCCCACCGCTGTGTTCTACACAAACACGGTAAACTTAAGCTCCGGCTCTGATATCGGCCTTTCCTATCTGGCTGATCCGGCCACCCTCGCCTCCTATGTGTTGTCCGATGACTGCACCTTCCCGGAAGCGGATGCCGAAACGATAGCCGCAGCGAAAACATTTCTGAAAGAGGAAAATCCAGCTTACTATACCGGCCTCTTCCAGAACGCAGATTTTCCTTATCAGGGAACATTCCCGGAATGTTTCAGCTATGAATATGAAGGTTCTGTTTACTTCTCCCTTCCAGTGCCGCACGCTCTGGGAGATTACATTCTGGCTGCCTACACTCCGGAAAACAAATAAAAGAAAGACGAGGATTTTACCTTATGGAAAATGTAACCATTTTTGACCACCCGCTGATCCAGCACAAAATTTCCATTCTTCGGAATAAGAACACCGGAACCAACGAGTTCCGTTCCCTGATCGAGGAGATTGCCATGCTTATGGGCTATGAGGCTCTGCGCGACCTTCCAACCGAGGAAGTGGAAATCGAAACTCCGATTGAAACCTGTATGACCCCGATGATTGCCGGAAAGAAGCTGGCCGTTGTCCCAATCCTGCGTGCCGGACTCGGCATGGTAAACGGCATCCTGGCTCTGGTACCAAGCGCAAAAGTCGGACATATCGGCCTGTACCGCGATGAAGAGACCCATGAGCCGCACGAATACTACTGTAAACTCCCAACTCCAATTGACCAGCGAACCATCGTAGTCACCGACCCGATGCTGGCCACCGGCGGATCCGCAGTGGCTGCGGTAGATTTCATCAAGCAGCACGGCGGAAAAAACATCAAGTTCATGGCCATCATTGCAGCGCCGGAGGGACTGAAACGCCTGCATGAAGCACACCCGGATATCCAGATTTATGTAGGACATCTGGACCGCTGCCTAAACGAAAACGCCTACATCTGCCCAGGACTGGGAGATGCAGGCGACCGGATCTTTGGAACCAAATAAAAATATAAGGACGGAATAGCTATTTACTGTCTCTTCGCAACCTCTCCCTGCTGTTTGTAAATAGAATCTGCGTCTACTGCGGTGCGGACGCTGGAGAGCGGGTAGACACTGCTATTCTTACCGATAACAGTTCCCGGATTTAATACAGATCCGCAGCCTACTTCTACGCAGTCACCGATCATGGCACCAAATTTCTTTAAGCCGGTTTCGATGTCGCCATCTTCTGCGTGTACTTTCACCAGCGCCTTATCGGAGCGGACGTTGGAGGTGATGGAGCCTGCGCCCATATGTGCCTTGTAGCCCAGAATGGAGTCGCCCACATAGTTGTAGTGCGGTACCTGAACGCCATCAAACAGGATGACATTCTTTAACTCGGTGGAGTTGCCTACCACAGCACCCTTGCCAACAATAACTTTTCCGCGGATGAATGCGCAGTGACGCACTTCTGCCTCCGGTCCGATGATCACCGGTGCGATAATGCCTGCGGTCGGTGCGATATGGGCGGATTTGTGGATCCAGATGCCCTCTGCCGGGTTTGCGTACTCGTCCTTCGGAAGAGTCTCGCCCAGACGCTCTACAAAATCACCGATGTGTGCCAGAACCTCCCACGGATAGGTAAACTGCTCTAACAGTTCTTTCGCCATGGTGTTCTCCAGGCTGTACAGGTCACTGATCTTCATTTCTTCTTTTTTCATGATCAAATCCTCTTTTCTTTCTTAAAGATATATACTCAGCTGCCTTTGAAAAATGCAGGAGATTTTCTGTTCTGTATGATTCTTTTTCAGACCAGGGCGTCTTACTTTTTCGAGTAGTTCTGCCCGGCTGCCTCAAAATATTCCCTAAGCTGATACTGATTATTCAGGCGCAGAACCCCATAAGTCCGTCCTGCCACAAAGCGTTCCAGCTTTTCCATATATTCATCCTGGGTGATGGAGCCTTCCGCCACATAGGTAAGGCCCTTCTCCCAGCTTGCCGTCAGTTCCGGGTTTAGAAGCTGGCGGATGGACGCGCCCACCACATCAAAGACCAGCTCTCCCAGAAGCGTCGGTGTGATGATCTGAGTCTTGCCGTTTAATGCCAGATATTTGATATTGACCAGCTTTTTCAGAATTTCCGCGCGGGTCGCGCTGGTGCCGATGCCGCTGCCCTTGATCTGGGCGCGGAGTTCTTCATCTTCAATGAGCTGTCCCGCGTTCTCCATAGCCAGGATCATGGAACCGGAAGAATAACGCTTTGGAGGAGAGGTCTCCCCTTCCTTGATGGCAAAGCCGTCCACCGGAAGCTGCATGCCCTTTTTCAGGGAAGCCAGCATGGCAATGAACGCCGGATTCTCCAGATCTTTTTTGTTGGTTTCCGATTCGTCCTTGTCATCGCTCTCTCCATCCGATGCCTGACTGCCGGAAACTGCGGCATCATCCGCTTTTTTGCGCTTCGGCACCTCTGCCACCTTTAAGTAGCCCGGCTCGGTAAGCACGCGGAAGCTGGTAAAGAAATGCTCCTGTCCGCAGGTTAATTCCAGCGCATACTTCTGGTAAATGGCCGCCGGATAAAAGATGCTTAAGAATCTTCTGGCGATCACCTCGTAGATTTTCATGCACAGCGGAGAAAGGCTGCGCATGGCGCCAAATCCCTGACCGGTCGGCACAATAGCATAATGGTCGGTGATCTGCTTATCATTGACATACCGGGTCTTCGCAAGCCCCTGATAGGAACCCTGATCCAGAACTTCCTGGGCAAAACCGCACATCGGCTCAAAGTTGCGCAGGCCACCGATATTCTTGGTAATTTCTTTCGCCACTGCGGTAGACAGAACGCGGGCATCGGTACGCGGGTAGGTCACCAGTTTTTTCTCGTACAGTTCCTGCACGACCTTCAAAGTCTCATCCGGGCTGATCTTGAACATTTTGGAGCAGTCATTCTGAAGCTCCGCCAGGTTATAAAGCAGCGGCGGATTTTTCGTTTCTTTCTTGCGCTCCACCTTGCTTAAGGCACCCACCAGCGGGTCTGTTTCCTTCAGCCGGGCAATGAGTGCTTCCGCATCCTCCCGCTTCTTAAAACCATTTTCCTTATATAACTTCGGAGACTGGAAATAGCAGGAACCATCCACGCTTCTCCATTCCGCGTCAAACTTCATATCCTGGGATAAAAAGGTACCGATCACCCGGTAGAATGGTGTCTTCACGAAATTGCGGATTTCCCGTTCCCGGCGTACCACCATGCCCAGCACACAGGTCATGACACGGCCCACGGAAAGCACCGTGCGGTCCGCTTTTAAAAAGGCTGAGATCGTGGGACCATACTTTAAAGTCAGCAGACGGGAAAAGTTAATGCCCATCAGATAATCTTCTTTCGCCCGAAGATAGGCGGAGGCCGCCAGATTATCGTACTCGCTCCAGTCCTTTGCCTCCCGGATACCGCGCAGGATCTCCTCCTCCGTCTGGGAATCGATCCAGACACGTTTTCTGGTTTTTCCCTTCACTCCGGCCATCTGGTCCACCAGGCGGTAGATGTACTCTCCCTCCCGTCCGGAGTCGGTGCAGATATAGATGGTATCCACATCCGGCCGGTTTAACAGGCGGCTCACAATGGCAAACTGCTTTGAGACGCCATCGATCACCTGGTATTTAAATTCCTTTGGCAGAAACGGCAGCGTCTGCAGGCTCCAGCGCCGCAGGGCCGGGTCATATGCCTCGGGATAGCTCATGGTCACCAGATGTCCGACACACCAGGTCACCACCGCGGTATCGGACTCAATGTAGCCGTCCGACCGTCTTGCGGAAATCTTCAGCGCGTCCGCAAACTGCTGGGCCACACTGGGTTTCTCCGCTATGTATAATGATTTTCCCATAAAATCAGGATTCCTTTCTGTTATTCTGCCTTTGCTTCCTTAATGCCGGCAGCCAGCTTCTTTTTCAGTGCTCTCCAGGCATCTTCGTGCTCTACATAATATTTTGGACAATTCTTTCCGCTCACATCGTGATGGCGGATGATGTGCTTCTCATTTAGGGACAATTCTTTGCAAAGCCATCCCGTCAGTTTTGCCAAGGATTTGATCGTGGCATCAGTAAAACGTCCGTCTGCATCCGGATGGCAGCACTCGATTGATACCGTATCGTCATTGCGCGGATAATTGCCATACGCCACTTCATCCAACGGAATGCACTGCAAAATCGTTCCGTCAGATCCAATGATGTAATGGCTGCTGGCCGATACCGTCTTTGATCCGCTCTGGTCTTTCAGGCCCTCAAAATAATCCCGGTTCTGTTTTGCGCCCGTGCCCGGATTGGCCACATAATGGATAACGATGTCCCGCACACGTTCCCGCTTCGTTCCTGGTCTGGAGTAAGGATTTACGGTCAGGAAATCCTGGGTATACCAGTCCGGCGCCTGAATTTCAGAAAGATGCTGCTCCGGTTCCCGGTTCTGGCTCCGGTAAAGCAGCATGCCTCCCGCAATCAGGATGGCCAGAAGCAAAACCGCGTCCACGGCAATGAGAAGCCTCATGGAACGACCGCTCTGCCTCTCGCTTTGCCGTACCGGCTTTGCGTCTGGTCTGAAACGCACCCGCATATCCGGCTTTCTGCCTCTTTCGTTTTCATCCTCCTGTGCCATACCACATCCGCTCCTTTGTATACAAACCTTGTTTCAGTATATCACAATTTCCAAGTCGCGAGAACTGTTTTCCCCGGATAAGAATACAGGCGCACGCAATCCGCGACGCCTGTAAGTTTTATTTCACTTAATGCTGTTTCTGGATATAACCCTGATAAGCCAGTGTAGTTGCCAGATCCGCATGTCCGAGCATAGTCTGCACTGCCTGAATATCCGCGCCACTGCTGATGAGATGCGCAGCAAAGGAATGGCGCAGGGTGTGAGGCGTGATATCCACCTGGATTCCGGCCTTGTCTCCGTAATATTTTACAATTTTCCAGAAGCCCTGACGAGACATTTGCTTTCCGCTGCAGTTGGTAAAGAGCCAGGAGGACTCATTTCCTTTTAAAAGTTCCGGTCTGGCCTTCTCCAGATAGGCCCGCAGATACTGGTTTACCTTTTTGTCAAAGGGAATCACCCGCTCCTTCTCCCCATCCCGGCAGGTAAGAAAGCCCACCGCCAGATTCACATCCTGAAGTTCCAGTCCGATCAGCTCGGATACCCGGATTCCCGTGGCGTAAAGGAGTTCCAGCATAGCCTTGTCCCTCACTTCTTTGGTTCCCTCTCCCTCCGGCTGCTCCAGAAAACGGTTTACTTCTTCCACCGTAAGGATAACCGGAACCTTTTTCTCGATCTTCGGTGTTTTCAAAAGCTCAGCCGGATCCCGGCGGATGTTTCCCTCCATCAGTTCATAGTGGAAGAATGCTTTTGTCGAGGCCAGAATGCGGGAAATGGTGGTGGTAGCCTTTCCTTTTCGTTCCAGATAGGAAATGTAGGAGTTCAGACAGGTTCTGGTTACCTTGGCCGGTTCTTCAATTCCCTGGCGCTCCAGATACTCCTTAAGCTGCCTTAAGTCTCTCTGGTAAGATACTACAGTATTTTTAGATGACTGTTTCACATCCTCAAGATAATGGATAAAAGACTCTATCTCTGTCGTCATATTCTTAAACTCCAACTCCCCCAAAACGGTATTTCCCGCCGCTTCCGCAGTGATGGGCCAGAGATGTTTCCCACCCCCAAAATCCCATAAAACCTGCATATTCCGGCAATGTGAATACCATTATATCCGCATTTTCCTATAAAATCAAACACATATTTCCCACTTTTTTGACCGTTCCGGCATGATTGACATAAAAAATACAACATGTTGGAGACGTGGTTCTTCCTATCTCAACATGTTGTAAGTTTTGCATTGTATTTTTTTAAAACAATTTTAAGATCAGCGGACTGATGTAAAGCTCCATCCAGATTCCGGCCGCCAGCAAAAAGACCGTGATGCAAAACAGGCGTTCTTTCTGTACCGGCCGGTCCGATCTCCCACGAATCAGCAGCAGAAACAAACAGGGCAGATAGGCCAGATCCTGTGGAAAACCACAAGCCAGAAATAACAGCCCTCCAGACACACCGCGGCTCCACACCAGAAGGCTTAAAAGCACTCCTCCGCAAAAACCTGCGGCAATACCAAGGAACAGACTGCCTGCCCTCCGAATCCTGCAGCGCATTATGCCATATACAGCTGCTGCCTGCAAAACGCGCAATGCCAGAAGGCTGATCCGCCCGGTACGGCCCCGCTCAGAGGACTTTGCCCAGCAGCCGGCCATCCCCTGATAAAGCACTTCATAATTTACGATATCCCGGTAAAACAGGCCATTGCACAAAAGCACTGCAAGCAGCCATCCGGCCAGAACCGCTGCTGCAAGGACAGTTATGGAACGTTCCAGTCTCATAAAAACTCCATCGTTTTTTCTATCCTATGCGCCTTCCCGAACCCGGTATTCAGATTTTTCAGGATGACCTTACTTTCCGTATTTTGCCGCGTAAGCCATAATCGCCGCTACGGTCTTGGCATCGGTCATCTTGCCGGCATAAATAAGCTTCTGGAGGTCCTCCACGCTCCAGCGCTCCACGTTGATGACCTCATCCTCATCCAGATGCTGATGGGACGGAATCAGGTTACGGGCTACAAACACGTCAATGGCCTCATCGCAGAAGGCAACGGTGGTATTTAAGCTCATCAGATATTCCAGCTTCTCGCAGCGGTATCCAGTCTCCTCCTCCAGCTCCCGGTAAGCGCACTCAATCTTCGGTTCATCCGGCGCATCCAGCTTGCCAGCCGGAATCTCCAGCGTCTCCCGGTCCAGGGCATTGCGGTACTGGCGCACCATGAGAAGCTGCCCGTCATCTGCCACAGCTACCACAGCCGCTGCCCCGTCATGATGGATGTAATCCCAGTGGGCCTCATGTCCATTCGCGATCACGGTGTCCTCATATATCTTTAAAATATTTCCGGTATATTTCAGCTGACGGTCTTTGCGGATGACCGGTTCAATTTTTGCCTTGTTCTCCGGCTGGCCTGCCTTTTGATTCTGTTTTTCTTCCACACTCATGATGAATTCCTCCGTTTTCTGAATTTCCTACTGGATTTCCTTACATTTTGCGTAACAGGCATCCGTTGCCTTGATCACAGCATTGCGCATGCCATATTCCTCCAGAGCCGCCACACCGGCAATGGTAGTTCCGCCAGGTGAGCAGACCTTATCTTTTAACAGGCCAGGATGTTCTCCCGTCTCCAGCACCATCTTCGCGCTGCCAAGCACCGTCTGGGCCACCAGCTTATAGGCATCTGCCCGCGGGATTCCATATTTTACGGCACTGTCTGCCAGTGCCTCAATGAACATGTATACATAAGCCGGAGAACTTCCGCTGGCACACACCACCGCGTCCATCAGCTTTTCATCCACCACGGTCATGCGGCCAAACGAGGTAAACAGCTGCTCAATCCGCTTTTCTTCCTCTGCGTAAAACAATGTTTTGTCGTAGCAGACTCCGGTCATGCCCTCTCCCACCAGAGCCGGTGTATTCGGCATAGCCCGGACAATGCGGCATTTCTTCCCAAAACGTTCCTGAAGGTTCGCAATGGTAATCCCCGGTGCAATGGAAATGATGATCTGGTCTTCCGTCACTGCATCCCGGATTTCCCCGATGACCGTATCAAACTGCTGTGGCTTTACCGCCAGCACCAGGCAGGAACTCTCCTTTGCGCAGGTTTCATTGTCCGCTACGTAAGAAACTCCGGTCTCTGCTACCACCTGTTCCATATGTGCTTTATTCCTCGCTGAAAAAATGAGCTGATCCGGCGCTGTGGTCTTTAAAAGGCCTTTTAAGATCGCGTAACCCATGTTGCCCATGCCAATAAATCCAAACTGTTTCATGTCCGTGTCCTCCTGTCTATATATAATAACTGATTGTAACATAAAAGGCGCGTAGTTTCCATACGCGCCTTCGTGTTTCTCTTTGTATTCTGTTTTCAGTTCAGAAAATTCCTACTTATCTTCCGTTTGCCGGTTCCATATGAATGGATTTTCCTTTGATGCGGGCGTTCTTCATGCACTCAAGTACTTCCTCTGCGCAGTCCTGCGGAACTTCTACAAAGGTGTACTTATCGTACATGTCAATGCTTCCCACCAGACGGCCGGAAATGCCAGACTCGCCTGCGATGGCACCCAGGATATCACCCGGTTTTACCTTCTGGTCTTTTCCGATATTGATAAACAGGCGGGCCATATCCGCGTCATCCTGATTCTTTCTGCCGCGGCCATTTCGTCCGTCTCTTCCCTTGCCATCTTTTCTGCCACGACCATTTCCGCGGTCACCACGGTCACGTCTGGAATTCAGATCATCTAAAGATCTTGCCGGACGGTTGTCGAAGATGATGTCCTCGTTCTCCTCGCCCATGTTCATGCGAAGCAGTGCTGCTGCCAGCTCCAGGGAAGTGTAATCCTCCTCTAACAGCTTCTTCTCGATGATATGGGAAATACGATTTAAATCCATATCTGCCAGAACTTCCTTCGCCTGATCCAGGATCTTCTCTGCCTTAATTTCGGTGATGTCATCCAGAGACGGGATTGCCTGCGGAATGATCTTGGTCTTGCAGTAACGCTGAATATCGCGCAGCTTGTATACCTCACGGCCTACGACAAAGTTAAATGCGATACCCTCGCGGCCTGCACGGCCAGTACGGCCGATACGGTGTACATAGTACTCGTCATCCTGCGGGATGTCATAGTTGAATACTGCCTCTACATCATCTACGTCGATACCACGGGCTGCCACATCGGTTGCCACCAGGATCTCAGTGCGGCCGTTACGGAAGCTGTTCATAACACGGTCACGCTGTACCTGCTTTAAGTCACCATGCAGTCCCTCGGCAAAGTAACCGCGGCCCTGCAGCTCCGTTACCAGCTCATCTACCTGCTTCTTGGTATTGCAGAACGCTACGGAAAGCTTCGGCGCATACATGTCAAGCAGACGGCACATCACCTCGACCTTGGTCTTCGGCTTTACTTCATAATAATACTGGGTTACCTTCGGTACGGTCAGCTCTTTCTTTACAACCTTCACGATCTGCGGATCCTTCTGGAAGTTCTCCGCGATCTTCTGGATGGCTGCCGGCATGGTAGCGGAAAACATCACGGTCTGGCGCTCCTCCGGAAGCTGGCTTAAGATGGTCTCCATATCCTCTAAGAAGCCCATGTTCAGCATCTCATCTGCCTCATCCAGCACTACGGTATGTACCTGGTCAAACTTCACGGTCTTGCGGCGCATATGGTCCATAACACGGCCCGGAGTACCGATAATGATCTGGGTACCGTCCTTTAAGCCGCGGATCTGGCGCACGATGTCCTGTCCGCCGTAAATCGGCAGAATCTTGATGCCATGCATATATTTTGCCAGGTTGCGGATCTCATCTGCCACCTGGATAGCCAGCTCGCGGGTCGGGCAAAGAGCGATGGCCTGCAGTTTTTTCTTCTTCGGGTCGATCTTCTGAAGAAGCGGGATACCAAAGGCTGCGGTCTTACCGGTTCCGGTCTGAGCCTGTCCAATGATGTCATGGCCTTCCATCTCCACCGGGATGGCCTTCGCCTGAATCGGGGAAGCCTCCTCAAAGCCCATGTCGGTCACGGCACGCAGGATGCGGTCATCTAACTGTAACTCTTCAAATTTTACTGTTTCCATTCATTTTCCTCATTCTATTTACAATCTGTTTTCGGGTTTCCGAAAGTTTGTTCCAGTGGGGGAACACCTCGGTCTCAGGCATGCAAACACCTGCCACCGACAGATTTTTGCACACAATCACATGAAAAAAGAAGATTCAGGATGGTATTCTGAATCTTCTTCAGCACAATTTTGTATTCTAACATACGGATTTTGGAATGTCAATTTTCTTTTCGAGTGCAATCTGGCAGAACACTCCAGATACTGCCGGTTTTCACAATTCCTAGAAGTTTCCCTCCGGCGACAGTCCCTGATTCGTTCCATAGGTATTATAAATCTGCTCAAATGTTCCCTTCGGCGCCTGCGCGATAAACGACGCGCCGCTGCCATACTTACCGTACAGCTTCATGATCTGGGCCATCTGATCTTTCTCGATGGCTACACAGCCGGAGGTGTAATTCTTAAACTCACCGGAGCAGTGCAAGAACAGCGCGGAGCCCTGATTTTTAATGCCGTTCGGATTGAATCCGGCATCTATGGCGTAATCGTAATATCCGGCATAGCCGCTGCTGCCGACCCGCTCGCCTTCTTTGGAAAGGTCACGGCTCATCTTGTTGGTGTCATCCTCCCAAACATAAGTGTCATCTACCTGAATATAATCGGAAGGGAACCCCTCCAGGGCTTTGGCCTGACCGAAGGGGGTATTCATTTTAAATACACCGATTGGCGTGGTCTTGTTACCGGAATGGCGGTGGTTGCTCATGCCGTTCATGCCGAGATGCCCGGTGGTCTCCAGCCGTTTCTCCCAGGTTCCTGCCGCGCTGCTCCGCTCAAAAGCGTAAACATTACAGCCAGTACCGCCGGTTCCTTCCACGATCACCAGTACCCTTGCTTCTTCCGGAAGCACAAAGCGTGATGCGTCCGCTGTTCCTGCCTGGGCTGATGCTGCTGCCGTATCTGTTTTATTTTCCATCTGATTTCCTGCCTCCCCGCTTCCGCTCTGCTGCGGTGCGTCAAAACTTACATTCACCGGTTTACCGGAAACTGCCGATTCCCCATACGAAACGCTGCTTTCTGTCTGAACAACTGCTGTCTGGCCATTCCCATTTGCCTGGCTCTGTCCGCCTCCCGCTGTCAAAACCGGCGCGGACAAAATTGCCGCTGCCATATAAATTCCTGCATGGATTCCCATGTTTTATCCTGCCTTTCTGTTCTTTATACCTTGAACCGGTATCCCACGCCCCAGATGGTCTCAATATACTGCGGTTTCGCAGTATTGAACTCGATTTTTTCACGAATCTTTTTGATGTGCACGGTTACCGTAGCAATATCTCCGATGGAATCCATATCCCAGATTTCCCGGAACAGTTCTTCCTTCGTGTATACATGGTTCGGATTCTGGGCCAGGAAGGTTAAGAGGTCGAACTCCTTGGTGGTAAAGTTCTTCTCCTCGCCGTTCACCCAGACTCTGCGGGCGGTCTTGTCGATTTTCAGGCCGCGGATCTCAATGATCTCGTTCTCCGGGCTTCCACTTCCGATCAGGCGCTCATAGCGAGCCAGATGGGCTTTGACCCGAGCCACCATCTCACTGGGGCTGAAGGGCTTGGTCATGTAATCATCCGCTCCCAGGCCCAAGCCCCGGATCTTGTCGATATCGTCCTTCTTTGCGGAAATCATGATGATGGGCGTGTTCTTGACTTCCCGGAACCGCTTACAAATCTCAAAACCGTCCATGCCCGGAAGCATCAGGTCCAATATCAGAAGATCAAAATCTTCGTTCAAGGCCCGCTCCAGGCCCACATCTCCCTGCTCCTCCAGTTCTACTTCAAAACCGCTTAACTCCAGATAATCCTTCTCAAGCTCCGCGATGCTGGTCTCGTCTTCAATGATCAGAATTCTGCTGCTCATTTTGTATTACCTCCTGATATTTTCTCAGCACAAAATGCATCTCCGTGCCGATTCCTTCTTTGCTGGTGGCCCAGATACGGCCGCCATGATCTTCAATGATCTTCTTCACAATGGAAAGGCCGATGCCGCTTCCGCCCTTGGACGAATTCCGTGAAGAATCCGTGCGGTAGAACCGGTCAAAAATATAAGGCAAATCCTTCGTGGCAATGCCCCGGCCATTGTCCTCGATCTCTACCTGAATGAAATCGCCCACATCCTTGATGCGGATGTTGATGATACCCTTTGGCTTATCCAGATATTTGACGGAGTTGCTGATGATGTTATTGATGACACGCTTCATTTGCTCCGCGTCGGCAATAACCTCCACATCTTCATTGACATAGTTAAAATACCCCAGTTCGATGCCCCGGGATTCCATATCCAGACCAACCTCCTCCGCACAGTCACGGAAATAGCTGTTGACATTGATCTTATTGAACGTGTACGGAATCTTGTTGGTGTCGATTTTGGAATAAAAGGTCAGCTCGTCAATCAGCCGGTCCATGTCGTTGGCCTTGTTATAGATGGTGCGGATATATTTGTCCAGCTTCTCCGGTGAGGAAGCCACGCCGTCCAGAATCCCCTCCACATAGCCTTTGATGGCCGTAATAGGCGTTTTTAAATCATGGGAAATATTGCTGATGAGCTCCTTATTTTCATTATCATACTGGATTTTCTGCTCCGCGCTCTCCTTTAAGCGGATGCGCATCTCCTCAAAATCCTGGCACAACTCCCCGATCTCATCATCTTCCTCGATATCCAGGGTGAAATCCAGATTGCCGTCCCGGATCTTGCGGGTCGCTTCCTGAAGCTTGCTTAACGGCCGCAAAATGGATCGATACACCCAGATGGTCAGGGAACCACAGATAAACATGAGCATCATGACAGCCGTCACCATCAACTGAGCAATCATCGTCTTTACTTCCGGGCTAAATTCATCCATCCGGTAGACCATAAACAGACGGCCTACCGACAGCATGAGCCCCACAAACAGAATGGGAAGGACGCTGAATGTTACAAAAGCAATGGCAAGACGCGTTTTTAATTTCATAAAAAATACACCTCTCTCTACTAAATAACAGTATAGCACAAGAGGTGTATTCCGTGTATAAAAGTATTCTAAACTCAGTTGCCGCATTCAATGCTGATTTCATTGAACTTATCCAGGATGTGCTCAATCTGGATCTGTTTCTTTTCCTCACCAGCCTTATCAATGATGGCATGGCCCTGATGCATCATCAGCAGGCGGTTGCCGTACTCCACGGCGTAACGCAGATTGTGGGTAACCATGATGGTGGTGAGATGTTTCTCTTTTACCACCTTGTCGGTCAGTTCCATAATGATGTCTGCGGTTTTCGGATCCAGCGCTGCGGTGTGCTCATCCAGAATCAGGAACTCAATCGGAGTCATGGTGGACATGAGCAGTGCCATAGCCTGGCGCTGGCCGCCGGAAAGCACACCAACCTTCACATCCATCTTATCCTCCAGTCCCAGTCCCAGCATATGAAGCTGTTCCCGGTAAAACTCCACCCGCTGACGGTTGGTGCCCGGGCGCAGGTTAAAGGGCTTGCCCTTGTTATCTGCCAGAGCCATATTTTCCAGAATGGTCATGGACGGACAAGTTCCCATAGCCGGGTTCTGGTACACGCGGCCAATGCGTTTCTGCCGCTTAAACTCCGGCATGTTCGTGATATCTTCATTTCCGATTTTAATCTGTCCTGCATCCAGCGGAATGCTTCCGCAGATTAAGTTCAGCATGGAGGTCTTGCCGGAACCGTTGGATCCCACCACCGATACAAACTGCCCGTCTTCAATAGAAAGGGAAAAATCGTTGAACAGGCACATCTCATTGACCGTACCCGCATTGTAATATTTATGAATGTGGTTTAACTCAAGCATGTGCCTTTACCTTCCTTTCCTTCCGGTTGCTGGCAACCAGAATAATCAAGAACAGGACTGCTGTGATCAGCTTTAAGTCCGATGCCGCCATACCCAGGGCAATAGCCAGGGATACGCAGGCCTTGTAAACGATGGAACCGAAAATCACTGCGGTGGTTGCCTTCACGCTGTGGAACCGCTTTAACAGTTTGGTTCCGATGATAACGCTGGCCAGGCCGATGACCATAGTGCCGGTACCGGTGCTGACTTCGAAGAATCCTTTCTGCTGGCAGTATACACAGCCAGCCAGAGCTACAAAGCCATTGGCCAGAGCCAGGCCCAGGATCTTGACCATGCCCTTATCCTTTGCCAGGGAAGTAACTAACACCTCGTTGTCACCAACTGCCCGCAGCAGATATCCGGCGCGGGTCTTTAAGAAGAGGTCCAGCAGCAGTTTGCAGATCAGAACGATCACAAACAGGATGATGCTCACCAGATACGGATCCAATGCCGCTGGTACAACTGACTCCAGAAACGCGTTCTCAAAAATGGTTTCCTTGCTGAAGATCGGCAGGTTTGCCTTTCCGGCGATCCGGAGGTTCACAGAGTAAAGCGCTGTCATCATGATGATGCCCGAGAGAAGATCCCGCACCTTCAATTTAACATGGATCAGGCCGGTGATGCATCCGGCCAGCAGTCCTGCCGCAAAGCTTAAGACCAGAGTCAGGGCCGGATGTACGCCCTTTAAGATCAGCATGGCTGTGACAGCCGCTCCCATCGGGAACGTGCCGTCCACAGACAGATCCGGGAAATCCAGGATTTTGTAGGTAATATATAAGCCGAGTGCCATGATTGCGTAGATCAAACCTTCCTCGATGACGCCAATGATGATAGACATGTGTTTCCTCCGATTTCTAAGGACTTCTTTCTATTATATAAGTCCTAGTTGGTTGTAATCTCATCGAACAGTGCTGCCGCATTGTCGGAAAGCTCTGCCGGAATGGTGATGCCAAGATTTTCTGCTACTTTGTTGTTACCGTAGAAAGCTGCCTCTTCGATGACTTCGAAATTCATCTCGCTTGCTTTCTTCTCACCCTTTAATACTTTTGCTGCCATCTTACCGGTCTGCTCGCCAAGGCTTACATAGTCCAGTCCAACTGCTGCCAGGCAGCCGATCTTAACCTGCTCGATCTCACTTCCGAATACCGGAATGTTTTTCTTTGCTGCCTTATCCAGAATAACCGGAAGGGAGCTTACTACGGTGTTATCGGTTAAGTTGTTGATGCAGTCTACTTTCTCTACCAGGGCATCTGCTGCTAACGGGATGTCTGCGGTAGAAGAAATGCCGCTCTCTACGATCTCAAAGCCATACTCCGGTGCTGCTTCCTTGTATTCTTCGATAGCGGAAACAGAGTTGATCTCGCTGGTGCTGTACATGATGCCGATGGTCTTTGCATCCGGAAGCATGGTACGGATCATCTTTAACTGGCTCTCAACCGGAAGCTTATCACTGGTACCGGTGATCTCACCAACCGGAGTTCCGTCTGCGTTTGCAAGCTCTGCCAGAACCGGATCAGTCACTGCGGTGTAGATAACCGGAACGCCTGTGTCCTTCGCTGCGCTGTAAGCACTCTGGGCGATCGGAGTTGCAATGGCACAGATCAGATCTGCTTTCTTGGAAAGGAAGTTGTTCATGATCTGGCTTGCGGTGCCGCCGTCTGCCTGTGCGTTCTCGTAAAGGACAGTCAGGTTCTTGCCTTCCACAATGCCCTCATCTGCCAGGCCCTGTAAAAATCCGGTACGGCAGTTGTCTAAGGAGCCGTGCTCCGCGAACTGGCCAATGCCTACGGTGTATTCGCCATCTGCAAGCTCCACACCTGCTGCTTCTGTGGTAGTCTCCTCGGATGCTGCCTCTGCGGTGGTCTCTGCTGCTGTTGTATCTGCTACGGTGGTCTCTGCGGTCTTGCTTCCGCATCCTGCTAATGCCATCATTGCTGCCATTGCTGCTGCCATAACCTTCACACTTTTTCTCATAATCTTTTCCTCCTGTTTGCCTTTCGGTTTTTCATTGTTTTCGCAACTCTTTCGTTTCTTCACAAGGACAACCTTTTTCGGCCGGATGCTTATTTTTCCAACCGGTGGTTCATGGAATAAAAAAAGTCTCAAATACAGATTTCATTCTGTATTTGAGACGAATTCACTTAATCCGCGGTACCACTCAAATTGGTTTGCACCCACTCACCCATATACTAACATATACGCCGCCAGGTAACGGTTGCGGTTTCCGTCAGTCCCTACTCCCTGCTATGTGTTTTACTCCGGTTTCAAATCTGCCCTCGAAAGTCCATTCAGCAATTCCGTCCATACTGCAATCCCACCGCCTGCAGCTCTCTGTGATATCAGCGAAGTGCTTACTCCTCTTTCTCATCGGTTTGTCTTTGTTGGTACTTATCATAATGCGGCAGAACGAATTTGTCAACTGTTTTTTCAGACAATTATCAATCAGTCCTCCGTCTACCTTACTGGCTAAATTATAAGTTGAGCTTGTCGTAACTCTTATTTAAATAAACATCCAACCGGTCTCTTAACGCCCGGTAGTCCTCCTGCTCCAGGTTTGGGTCGTGTTCCAGGATGCGGTTTACTTCTTCAGATACGGTCTTTAACAGATTTGCATCGGTGAAGATATCTGCGATTTTGAATTCCATGTCGCCACTCTGGCGCAGGCCGAAGAAGTCGCCGGGGCCGCGCAGTTTTAAGTCCTCGGAAGCAATGTAGAAGCCATCGTTGGAGCGATTTAAGATATCCAGCCGCTCCTGGGTTCCATCCTGATCGGAGCAGTTAACCATAATGCAGTAGGACTGATGCGCGCCGCGGCCTACGCGGCCGCGAAGCTGATGAAGCTGGGCCAGTCCGAACCGTTCAGCGTTTTCGATCATCATAACTGTGGCATTGGGCACGTTAACACCGACCTCTACAACCGTGGTTGAGACCAGCACCTGAATCTCGCCGGAGGCAAAACGCTCCATGATCTGATTTTTTTCTTTGCCCTTCATCTTTCCGTGCAGATACTCCACGGTAATGCCGGCGGGCAGCTTTTCCCGCAGAAGCTTGGTGTAATCCAGAACATTTTCCGCCTCGATCATCTCACTCTCTTCTACCATCGGACAGATGACATAGGCCTGGCGCCCGGCGGCAATCTCCCTGGCAATGAACTGGTACGCCTTATCCCGGTACCCGGTGTCCACCACACAGTTTTTGATGGGGAGACGCTCTGCCGGCATCTCATCAATGATGGAGATATCCAGATCCCCGTACAGAATAATAGCCAGAGTCCGCGGAATCGGGGTAGCACTCATAACCAGCACATGGGGCGTCAGTTCCAGATCTGTCTCGCTGCCCTTGTTGCCCAAAGCTTCCCGCTGTCCCACGCCAAACCGGTGCTGCTCATCGGTGATGACCAGGGCCAGGCGGTCGTAATGCACCTTGTCCTGGATCAGGGCATGGGTTCCCACGATGATATCTGCCTCATGGGAAGCAATCTTTTCGTAAGCCAGCCTCTTTTCCTTTGCCGTCATGGAGCCAGTTACCAGCACCACCTGTTTGTCGATGCCGTATGTGGAAAACAGGCTGGTAATGGACTCGTAATGCTGTTTTGCCAGGACCTCGGTCGGTGCCATCATGGCACCCTGGCAGCCATTCATGGCGGTCTCCAAAAGGGCCAGCACCGCCACTATGGTTTTGCCGGATCCCACATCTCCCTGCACCAGACGGTTCATGACCAGACCGCTTTCCAGATCCTTCCGCACCTCTTCCAGCACCTTTTTCTGGGCGCCGGTAAGCTCATAGGGCAGAGACGCCAGAAGGTTATCCACCTCCGGCGACCGCGGAATCACATATTTGCTTTTCAAATCCTGGCGTTTTTCTTTTAAGCGGCGCACGGAAAGCAGAAAGAACAAAAACTCATCAAACACCAGGCGTTTTCTGGCAAAAAGCAGTTCTTTTTTATCTGCCGGAAAATGAATATGCTCAATGGCATAGTTGTATTCCGCAAGCTCATAGCGGCTGCGAAGTTCCTCGGGTAAGTATTCCCGTTCCATCTGCCGCTGCTCTAACGCCTGCTGTACGGCCCGGGTGATGGCCTTATTACCCAGTCCCTTTGTCTGGCCGTACACCGGCTGCATGGAATGCATGACGCTCCGGTACTGTTCCGGTGTGAACACCTCCGGATGCTCCATGGTCAGCCGGCCGCTTTTCTTCACCACGCGGCCGCGGAACACCAGGATCTGTCCCATCTGCAGGACATTGCGCAAATAGGGCATATTGTACCAGGTCAGCTGCAGAGTTCCCGTCATATCCCGCACATCGGTGATAATAACCTGGATATTCTTAAACCGGCGCACGGACGGCGTCTTCATAAGCTGGCCGGATACCGCAAACATACCCTTCTCCCGCAAATTTCCAATGGGAACCGGTTCCTCATAGGCATCATAAGCGCGCGGGTAATCGTGAAGCAGTTCCTCCACGGTCTCCACGCCCAGCTTCGCAAATAATTTCGCGGTCTTCTCTCCAATTCCTTTCAAGCTGGTAATTGGCTGCTGATTCATAATCATTCTCCTATATCACAAAAGGAGAGTCATCTGCACAGACAACTCCCCTCATGTTTTTACATCACAATTTATTTCTGATCACTCTACAGAAATCAGGTAATAATAGATTGGCTGGCCGCCTTCCTGAAGCTCGATTTCTACATTCGGGAAGTTTTCCTGAAGTTTTGCAGTCAGAGCTTCTGCATCCTCTGCGGTAACATCACTTCCGTAGTATACAGTAACCAGCTCAGAATCCTCATCCAGCATTGCCTTTAAGGTGTCAACTGTGGTCTTCTCCAGACTGGTGCTGACAGCCAGCATGCCGTGATCGCCGATTCCCATGATATCGCCTTCGTGTATTTCCATGTCATCGATTACGGTATTGCGAACTGCGTAGGTGATCTGACCGGTCTTGACACGGCCCATCTCCTCCACCATGGTCTCCAGATTTTCCTCCGGAGTCTGGTCCGGAATGAAGTTGATCAGCGCAGTAATACCCTGCGGCACGGTCTTGGACGGAACAACAATGATCTGCTTGTCCTCTACCAGGTACTTTGCCTGCTCTGCAGCCAGAATGATATTCTTGTTGTTCGGCAGGATGTAGACAGTATCTGCGTTGACATGCTCAATGGCGTTGACCATATCCTCGGTACTCGGGTTCATGGTCTGACCGCCCTCGATCAGATAATCTGCTCCAATACCCTTGAAGATTTCGCCCAGTCCGTCTCCTACGGATACAGCAATGAAACCATACGGTTTTCTCGGCTCTGCCTTGGCTGCCTCAGCCTTTTCTTCCTCGGCCTTCTGCTCTGCAGCTTTGCGCTCTGCATCCTGAATCACGCGCTCCTGATGCTCCTCACGCATGTTGTCGATCTTCATGCGGGACAGGGAACCATAGGTCAGTGCCTTCTGAATGGCAAGACCCGGATCGTTGGTATGAACGTGTACTTTTACGATGTCATCATCCGAAACAACTACGATGGAATCACCGATAGACTCCAGATAAGCCTTAAACTCATGCTCGCTGTTCTCATCGTAATGTTTTTCCAGGTTGATGATGAACTCCGTGCAGTAACCATATTTGATGTGAGCCGTGTCGATGTCGGTGGACGCTGCGCCCTTTGCCTCAGATGCGGCTGCGCTGACCGGTTTTGCGTCCGGAACCGTGATGTCTACTTCCTTTCCGCTTAAGCCGTCAAAAGCACCTTTTAATACCTGCATCAAACCCTGGCCGCCGGAGTCTACCACACCGGCCTGCTTTAATACCGGAAGCATCTCCGGAGTCTGGCTTAATACATAGTCGCCGTGCTCAATGACCTTTCCGCCAAACTCTAATACGTCATCCGTCTCCTCAGCCACTTCCACTGCTTTGTCTGCCATGCCCTTCGCAACCGTAAGAATGGTACCCTCTTTCGGCTTCATAACTGCCTTATATGCAGTCTCTGTCGCATGGACAAAAGCCTGTGCCAGAGTCTTGACATCAACAACGTCTTTTCCCTTGATTTCCTTGGTAAAACCACGGAACAGCTGGGATAAGATTACGCCGGAGTTACCGCGCGCGCCGCGCAGGGATCCGGAAGAAATGGCCTTCGCCAGAGAATCCATGGTCGGATTCTCTACTGCTGCCACTTCTCTTGCCGCAGACATGATTGTCATGGTCATGTTGGTTCCAGTATCACCGTCCGGCACCGGAAATACGTTTAATTCGTTGATCCATTCTTTTTTTGCTTCTAATCCCTTTGCTCCGGCAAGAAATGCCTTCTGCATCAGACGGGCGTCTACTACCTTTACACTCACCGTCAGGTCCTCCTTAATCGATAACTCGTACACCTTCTACATAAATGTTGATCTTGTCAACCTCCATGCCGGTGAATTCTTCTACTTTGTATTTTACACTTGCGATCAGGTTGTCTGATACCGCGCAGATGCTGACGCCGTATGCCACGATCACGTGAAAATCGATGGAAATATGGTTGTCCTGCACTTCTACGGTAATTCCGTGTGTCAGACTCTCACGTTTTAACAGCTTAACCAGTCCGTCTTTCATGCTGACAGCTGCCATACCAACAATACCAAAACACTCTACTGCCGTCATGCCTGCATACATGGCAATCACATCGGAGCTAATCTGAATCTCGCCCAGTTTGTTGTTGATGCGTCCCTTCATAGAAACCCCTCCATATCTATCTTATTTGCAGCAGGACGAAAAACACCACTGCATTGCTTTCTGTTATGCCAATCAGAAAAAGGCATTATTTAACTAATTAATCATACCATATATCCTTATTTATGTCCATTAGGACTTTCCTCGAAAACATTTTTCGGAAAATTATTTCCACGTTTTTCCCAATTTCTCCTGGTTCCTCACAAATTTCTCAAAAAAATGTGAAATTTCACTTGCCAAAATAAAGACTTTCTGCTATCATACTTTATGTTGTGGTTCCTTACGGGACCAAGTACCGGTTAAGGAGGTGCAATCATGGCTAAATGTGCAATCTGTGAAAAGGCTGCTCACTTCGGAAATAACGTGAGCCACTCCCATAGAAGATCCAACGCGATCTGGAAAGCAAACGTTAAATCCGTTAAGGTTAAAGTTAATGGAGGAGCTAAGAAGATGTATGTATGTACTTCTTGCTTACGTTCTGGCTTAGTTGAAAGAGCATAATTGGAACTGAATGCTGAGGACATGTCGTTTGACATGTCCTCTTTTTCGTTTTAGATTTTCCGTAAATCTTCTAATTTCGCAGGGTTCTGTGTTTTTTCACATTTTCTCACCCACAAAACAGATAATATCCCAAAGTCAGGCATCCGATAATAAAGATCAGCGTCGACAATGTCTCCGGAATAAACAAAAGAAGCGTCATGCCGATCCCAAAACAAAAAAGCATAAGCCCCAGAACACGCCTCATGGCGGCCTCCTGATATGAAAACGCAGCCATTTCCGCATCATCGTCTGACGCAGAAACAGCAGCGTAAGTTTTCACTATCAGTATATGCCGTATCCCACAAGGTATGAACCGGGGCTTATACTATACACCTATTGCTCTTTTCTCATTCTGTAACCCGTGCAGGATGAACCACACCGATTATTCGTTCTGTTCTTCCGTCTTTTTTTCTGTCTCCTCACTGGCCGCAGCAAGCTCCTGCGCGCTTTCCATGGCCTTTTCCGAAACCTCTTCCTGCTTTCCGCCAACAAACTTGTTCACGAAATCCGGCACCATGTCAAGAACCTTGGTTACCGCATCCTGCTGTTTGATGTTGACCAGCTTCGTCACGCCGTTCTGGATCACAAGAACTGCGCTGGGGCTCATCTTGGCGCTCATGCCGCCTCCGCCGTTATGCTTTGCGTTGTCCGCAAAGGAACCGGCTGCCATGCCACAGGTCACATCCACCAGCGGGAGGATGATGGCATCGTCTACCTTCACGGCATCTCCTACCACCGTCTTTGTCGTTACAAACTGATCCATCCCCTTAAACAGGGCTTCTACTGTTGAAACAAATTGATTCTCTGCCATATTGTCCTCCTTCATGCGGACGGCCAGGAATTCCAGGCCTTAAGATTCCCGCCATTTTCTGACCCACAAACGGATCTGTTTATTCTGAAGCATCCGGAATACCAGAAACAAAAGCGTTCCCAGGCGGATGCGTCCTTTCAGTTTCAGTTCTCCCTCCAGGCACGGTTCCAGAAAATCCGGAATCACCTGGACATGCCGTCCATACAGGCCGTAAAACGGACTGATCCAGGTAAGAACCTGGCCGCTCGTGTACGGATCATCAAAACCAAAATGCACTTTTCCTTCCAGTTTCCGCGGCAGGACATGCCGGATAACCGCGAAAATCTGCTTTTTTGCCAGACGGAATGCTTTTTTGTTTTCCTCATCCCGGATAAAGGCACGGATTGTCTCCCACCGGGCCTTGCCCTGCCTGAATTTCCCGGCAATCCCTTTGAGCCTTTGGAAAATTCTGTGGATTCTGGCTTTCATTCCTGCTATCCATCTGCAAATCCGTTCCGGAATCGCAGACAGGCGGAAACGTGATTTTTTCGGTTTTGAATCTGCGTCATCCGATGTCTCTGTTTCAGGATTTTCAGGAGTTTCCGGCACTTCCCCGCTTTCCGGTCGCTCTGTTTTCACCTGATCCGTCTCCGGCTTTACTTCCGCGGTTTCCACCCGCTCCGCCAGTTCGTCTTTCAGATCCCGTTTTCCTGTCTCCGCTCCTGCAGTGTTTTCCTTCACCGCTTCAGCCTCATCCATTCGAGGTTCTGCCTTGTCTGTTTTTCCCCCGCCTGTTTCACATTCTGTCCTGCCGGATTCTGCCTGGTCCGTATCCTCCTCATTCGTTTCCCGTCCCGGATGGAACCAGAGAATCCGAAAATCCGTCTGCATTTTTCCATCATAAGAAACCTTCAGGGAAATCAGATGCAGAAACCAGCTGACCGATGCCTTTGCTTTCAGGCTTTCATAAACGCTGCCCTCCGCCCGGTACCGGAGCGGCACAAACAGCACGCTTAAGATCACAAACAGAAGCAGTCCCAGCACCACCAGAAGCAGGATTTCGATTATTTTTAAGATTCCCAGTACGATTGCTATCATACATCATACCCCGTAAAGCGGGCAAAGGACGCCGCTGATACCTCTCCTGTTTTCTGATACAGATCATCTACCATCCCGCGGACCACCTCCAGGGCTTCCCAGTATGTAACCGCGATTCCCAGGATCATGCGCTCTTTCTTCTTTTCCGATGGGAGCAGAAGCATGGCAGAAGGATAGATGTCACAGAGATTCTCTCCATTTTGCGGGGAGGTAATCACATAAACCTCTGGCTGCAGCTTTTCTTTCCGGATGCCCTGAATGATGGCATACCGGTGCCGCTTTGCCTTTTTCCCCACATACAAATGACTGTACCACTGCATCGCATTTTCTCCTTTTTGCCATCATCTGCTTTCCGGTGATTTTACCGGTAATTGTCGAGAATGGAACGGCGCAGAAGATCCAGTCCCTTTACCACTGCCTGCTCCCGGATTTTTGCCCGGTTGCCCTTAAACTGATACTTCTGGACATTGACCTTGTCCTTCATGTAAGTCGCAATGTAAACCAGACCCACCGGTTTTTCCTCGCTGCCGCCGTCCGGACCAGCCAGGCCGGTCACAGCCACACAGGCATCGGAATCGGTGGCAAACACGCCACCGGTCGCCATCTCCCTTGCGGTCTGCTCGCTGACAGCACCGTATTTCTTTAACGTACTCTTGCTGACATCCAGATATTTGCGTTTTGCTTTGTTGGAATAGGTGATAAAGCCCTCGTTGTAAACCTCGGAAGCCCCCGGCACATTGATGATGCGTCCGGCCAGCAGTCCGCCGGTACAGGACTCCGCCGTGGTCACCGTCAGCTCGTATTTCTTTAACAGCTTAACCACAGCCTGTTCCAGGGTCTCCTCTTCCTTCGTGGAGTAGACACAGTCACCGAAACGGTTCTTGATTTCTTTTACCACCGGTTTCACCAGTTTCTTGGCTTCTTCCTCGGTAGCTGCCTTTGCCGTCACGCGGATGTGAACTTCTCCGGTCTTTGCATAGGTGGCAATGGTCGGATTCTGCTGTTTATCGATGAGGTCCAGCAGCTTGTCCTCCACCTGACTCTCTCCGATGCCGCAGACCTTGACCATCTGGGAACGGATGACTTCCGGCTGCAGCTTCTGCAGATATGGGTATACCTGATTCATAAACAGCGGATACAGCTCATTCGGCGGTCCCGGAAGAAGGATGGCGGATTTACCGTATTTCTCCAGGATCAGGCCCGGCGCAGTGCCGTTATCATTGTCCAGGACAATGCAGCCCGCCGGAACAATGGCCTGTTTCCAGTTATTATCGGAAATCACCTTGTAAATGTTGTTGCGGAAATACTCCTCGATCCGTTCACGGGTATGCTTGTCTTCCACTAACGGGAAGCCCATAACCTCCGCGCAGACCTCCTTGGTCAGGTCATCCTCGGTCGGTCCAAGGCCGCCAGTCAGAATGATGACATCCGAGCGCTTTAACGCGGTCCGGATCACCTCGGCCAGACGGTCATGGTTATCTCCAACTGTTACCTGATGGTACATGGTCAGGCCCAGCAGCGCGCATTTTTCCGCGAGGAACTGGGTATTGGTATTTACAATATTGCCAAGCAAAAGCTCAGTGCCGACTGAAATCAGTTCTACTACCATTTAAATTGCCCCCTCTGTAAGCACTTTATGATTCTTTGCAATGTAATCTACAAGCGAAACTACGGTCAACACCAGGGCGATCCAGGTGCAGGCCACCGTCAGAATATGAAGCACCGGAAGATTCACGATCATTAAGATAACCGCGATCATCTGAAATGTGGTCTTAAATTTGCCCCAGTAGCTGGCAGCGATCACAATGCCCTGCTCCGCGGCGATCAGACGGAATCCGCTGATGATGAATTCCCGGCTGACGATGATGATGACCATCCAGGCCGGAAGCTGTCCCAGTTCAATGAGACAAATCAGTGCGGAACAGACCAGAAGCTTGTCCGCCAACGGATCCATGAACTTTCCAAAATTTGTCACCAGGTTATACTTTCTGGCAATCTTTCCATCCAGCATATCCGTCAGACTGGCTACAATGAAGATGGCCGCCGCCAGATTGCGCAGCAGGCGTACTTCTCCTTGAAATGCCAGCAGACTGATTACAAAAAACGGGATCATGATCACCCGCATTACGGTAAGTTTATTCGGCAGATTCATCGTATACCTCCCCGATCAGGTCATAATCATTGGAACCGGTTACCTTCACCCGGACAAAATCACCGGACATGAAAAGCTCGCCACTGTTAACAAAGATATATCCATCTACATTCGGGGCATCCATATAGGTTCTTCCTACATAAGCGGCTTCATCGGCCACCTTGCCCTCGATCATCACATCCAGAACACGTCCAACCATGGACTCGGACTTTTCAAAGGCAATCTCCTGCTGAAGCTCCATGATCTCGTCACGGCGTTCTTCCTTCACTTCCTCCGGGATCTGATCCGGGAAGGTTGCTGCCGGAGTATCTTCCTCCGCGGAATACGTAAATACACCAAGACGCTCAAACTCCATTTCATCCACAAACCGCATGACCTCCTCATGGTCTTCCTGGGTCTCTCCCGGGAATCCGGAGATCATAGTGGTACGGATTGCAATATCCGGCACTGCGGCACGAAGCTTTCCAATAATCTCGCGAAGCTGTGCCTGATTGGTGCGGCGTCCCATGCGCTTTAAAATGCGGTCACTCGCGTGCTGGATCGGAACATCCAGATAGTGGCAGACCTTTTCTTCCGTGCGGATTGCCTCGATGAGCTCGTCGGTGATTTCCTCCGGATAGCAGTACTGAACGCGGATCCAGTAAATGCCCGGGATCTCTGCCAGCTTGTGAAGCAGCTCCGGAAGCATTTTCTTTCCATATAAGTCCACGCCGTAAAGAGTGGTCTCCTGTGCCACCAGAATCAGTTCCCGTACGCCCTGGTCGGCCAGCTGGTTTGCCTCTTTTAACAGGCGCTCCATCGGCACACTGCGGTAATTGCCGCGCAGGCTTGGGATGATGCAGTAGGTACAGTGCTTGTCACAGCCCTCTGCAATCTTCAGGAACGCATAATGTCCGCCAGTGGTGATGATACGCTCGGTTTCCACCTCCGGGAGCGCATTCAGGTCATGGAAACAGCTGACATGCTCCTCACCGCCAAGGGCCTGCTTTAACACGTTGGAAATCTCATCGTAAGTGGAGGTGCCAAGAATACCGTCTACCTCCGGAATCTCATCGATGATCTCCTGTTTGTAGCGCTGGGCCATACAGCCAGTCACGATCAGTGCCTTGCACTTGCCGGTCTTTTTCAGTTCCGCCATCTCCAGGATGGTGTTGACGCTCTCTTCTTTCGCGTCGTTGATGAAACAGCAAGTATTAACCACAATGATATCTGCCTCATTTTCATCGTCTGTAAAGGTGTGACCATCCCGGTTTAAGAGACCGAGCATCATCTCGGTATCCACCAGGTTTTTGTCACAGCCAAGGGAAACACATAAAATCTTCATAAATTTCAAACTCCTGTTTTATGGAAAAAGCCATCTCCCCCAATCGTGAGACGGCCTTCTCCTTTCTTTTATCGTATCCTGATTTTTACTCTTCTTCCTCAACCTGCTCCGCTTCGGTCTCGAATGCTTCCGGATCTCCGTCTGCTGCAGCTTCGATGGCCTTTGCCTCTTCCTCTTCTTCCGCATCGTTATCGCCAAGAATTTTTACCTTACCCTCGTAAAGCTCCTGAACTGCGATGGAAAGCGGCTTTTTGCCTGCTGCCTTTGCGATGAGCGGCTCATCTCCGCCGATGATCTGTCTTGCACGCTTGGAGGTTGCAAGAACGATGGAATAACGGCTCTGTACGACCGGCTGCTCGCCCGGCTCAACCTCGCTGTTTACTGCGTTGATCAAATCTGTATAGGATGGATGTAACATAATAAAACTCCTTTCTGGGGGATAATATCTTCTTTTCTTGTATAATGTTTTATGATAAAAACAGTCTCATTTAAAACTGCTTTAAATCCTCTTTCATTTCTGCGATGAACTCCTGGTTCTGGGAAGTTTTGTGGCGCTGTGCCTGAATGAGCTCATGCATTTCCTGTACACAGGTTTCCAGATCATCGTTTACCAGAATGTAGTCATAGTGGTCCATGAACTCAGCCTCTTCCACCGCGCGTTTTAAGCGGCTCCTGATGACCTCATCTGTCTCGGTGCCGCGGCCCCGCAGTCTGTGCTCCAGCTCCTGGGCACTTGGCGGTGTTACGAATAACAGCAGAGTATCCGGGAATTTTTTCTTTACATTCAAAGCACCCTGGATCTCAATTTCCAGAATGACATTCTTTCCGGCTTCCAGCTGCTCCATAACATAGCTCTTCGGGGTTCCATAATAGTTACCCACGTAGCAGGCATGTTCGATCAGTTCACCATCTTCGATCATCTGCTCAAACTGCTCTTTTGTCTTGAAGAAATACTCTCTGCCGTCCATTTCCCCCTCGCGTGGTCCGCGTGTGGTGGCGGAAATGGATAACGCGTACTGGTCTGCATGTTCTGAAAGCAGTGCTTTCATCAAAGTTCCTTTTCCTGCTCCCGAAAAGCCGGAAACAACCGCTAAAATTCCCTTACGGCTCATACTCATTCCTCGATTCTGTATTATTCAATATTCTGAATCTGTTCTCTGACTTTTTCAATCTCAGTCTTTAACGCGATGGCCTTGTCGCAGATTTCCAGATCGGTGGATTTGGAAAGCGTGGTATTGGCCTCGCGGTTCATCTCCTGGGCAATGAAGTCCAGCTTGCGGCCTACGCTGCCGCCTGCTTCCAGCTCTTTTCTGGTGGCGTCAATGTGGCTGTGAAGACGGACCATCTCCTCATCCACGCAGATCTTGTCCGCATAGATGGTAACCTCGGTGGCAATACGGCCTTCATCCATCGGCGTGCTTCCAAGAAGCTCTTTGACCTTGTCCTCCAGTTTCTGGCGGTACTCCGTTAAAATAACCGGGGAACGCTCCTCAATAAATGCCACCAGACTGCTCATGTAGTCCAGTTTGCCCAGTAGGTCTGCCTTTAATTTTTCGCCTTCCTGGACACGGGAGTCTACGAACTTCTTTGCGGCTCCTTCCACAGCTTCGGAAAGCTGCTGCCAGATGCGGTCTTCATCTTCCGGAACCTGATCCATGGTCAGGACCTCCGGCATACGGGCCAGGCCCGATACGGTAATATCGTTTTTGATGCCGAACTGCTCTTCCATCTGCTTGAAGCAGTTCATATATTCTGCGGCAAGGGAACTGTTGTACTTTAAGCACATTTTCTCTTCTGTGTAGTCTTCATAGTTAATGAATACATCTACTTTTCCGCGCTGGATATAGGTTTTTAAAAGGTTGCGGATGCCCGCCTCAAAGTAATTGAACTTCTTTGGCAGCTTGATGCTTAAGTCGAGATAACGGTGGTTGACTGCCTTCATTTCTACGGAAATCTTGTATTCCGCAGTGACGATCTCGCACCGGCCGAATCCGGTCATGCTCTTTATCATGATGTCGTCTTCTCCTTTGCCATAGATAAAATACATTATAAGTCAAATGGAAAAACAAGTCAACGGCAATCGGTTTTGTGTTCTTGTAAATTTTATTGGAATCCTGTATAATTGGAAGAATCGCAACATTCACTTCATATATAAAGGAGTTGTTTTCAATATGGCATTTGACGGAATTGTGATCGCGAACCTGGTCCATGACATCCGGCAGAAATTAGAGGGCGGCAAGATTAACAAGATTGCCCAGCCGGAGAAGGATGAACTCATGTTCACGGTGAAAAACAATAAAGAAACTTTACGTCTCTCGGTATCGGCCAGCGCAAGCCTGCCGCTGGTGTACTTCACCGAGAACAACAAACCAAGCCCGCTTACCGCGCCGAACTTCTGCATGTTGCTGAGAAAGCACATCGGAACCGGACGCATTGTCAAGGTATCCCAGCCAGGTCTCGAGCGTATCATCGAATTTGAGATTGAGCACCTGGATGAGCTGGGGGATCTGCGAAAGAAGCGTCTCATCGTGGAGCTGATGGGCAAGCACAGCAACATCATCTTCTGTAAGGAAGATGGCACCATCTTAGACAGCATCAAGCATGTCTCCGCCCAGGTCAGCTCCGTGCGCGAGGTTCTGCCTGGCCGGATGTATTTCATTCCCCACACCACCGATAAAGAAGACCCCCTCACCATTTCTGAGGAGACCTTTGTCAGGGTCATCGACAGCACACCGGCTCCGGTACAGAAAGCCCTGTACCAGAAGCTCACCGGCATCAGCCCCATCATCGGTACGGAAATCTGCCATATGGCCTCCATTGACGGAGACCGCTCCGCCAACGAGCTTTCCCCTGCAGAGCTGACCCATTTATACCACATGTTCGACATTTTGATGGAGGATGTCAAAACCGGCAAGTTCACGCCGAACATCATTTACCGCGGTGAGGAACCGGTGGAATTCGCTTCCGTGCCGCTGACCTGCTATGAGTCCGCGGAGTATCAGGCAAAACCGTTTGAATCCATCAGCCGCCTGCTGGACTCCTACTACTCCGAAAAGAGCGCTGTCACCCGTATCCGGCAGAAATCAGTAGATCTCCGCAAAATCGTGCAGACCGCGTTAGAGCGCAACTACAAAAAATACGACCTGCAGGAAAAACAGCTAAAGGATACCGAAAAGCGTGATAAATATAAGGTATACGGGGAACTGTTAAATACCTACGGCTATGAGTTAAAAGGCGGGGAAAAAGAGCTGAAATGCCTGAATTACTACACCAATGAGGAGGTAAAGATTCCGCTGGATCCACAGCTTTCCGCCCAGGAAAACTCCCAGAAATTCTTTGCCAAGTACAACAAGCTGAAACGTACCTATGAAGCCCTGAGCGACCTGACGCTGGAGACGAAACAGGAAATCGACCACCTGGAATCCATCAGCACCGCCCTGGATATCGCGCTGAAGGAGGATGATCTGGTGCAGATCAAAGAAGAGCTGATGGAATTCGGCTTTGTAAAGAAACGCCCTTACGGCGCGAAAAAGCCGAAGATCACCAGCCGCCCGTACCACTACCGCTCCACCGACGGGTTTGATATCTATGTTGGAAAGAACAACTACCAGAATGAGGAAGTGACCTTCAAGATTGCCAACGGCAATGACTGGTGGTTCCACGCCAAAGGCATTCCGGGTTCCCACGTGGTAGTCCGCACCGAGGGCAAAGAGCTGCCGGACCGCACCTTCGAAGAGGCCGCTGCCCTGGCCGCCTGGTACTCCAAAGGCCGGGACAATGATAAAGTCGAGATTGACTATATCCAGAGAAAGCATGTGAAAAAGGCCGCTGGCGGCGCTCCGGGATTCGTTATCTATCATACGAATTATTCGCTGATGGCAGAGCCGAAGCTGGTGCTGCAGGAAGTGACCGGTTAAGAAAAGCCGTCCCATGGTTTTCATGAACCATGAGGCGGCTTTTCCTGTCATCCCTTATTCTTTCGTTTTGGATTCGCCGGGAACTTACAGTGCCGTTCCTTTCTTTGGAATGAAAAAGTGGCTCATATCAGTATGTTCCAGCTTAAGCAGAGCAACTTTTTTCTCAATGCCTCCTGCGTATCCTGTCAGGCTGCCGTTACTTCCCACCACCCGGTGACAGGGAATAATAATGGAAACCTCATTGTGCCCCACAGCGCCGCCTACGGCCTGCGCAGACATACGGGAAGTTCCCTGTTTGACAGCAAGCTGTCTGGCAATCTCCCCGTAGGTTATGGTCTGTCCATAGGGAATCTGCAATAAAATCTGCCATACCGCCTGGCGGAAATCGGAACCAGCGGGATGAAGCGGTGGAGTGAATGTTGGCTCTTTCCCGGAAAAGTAAATGTCCAGCCATTTTTTCGCTTCTGCCAGAATCTGGGTTTCCTGAGAAATGTGTTCGTCCAGAAGTGTATTAGCATAATATTTCTGCCCGGTAAACCATAAGCCGGTAAGCCCGATTTTATCAGCGGCCAGTAAAATATCCCCCAGTTTTGATTTGTATGTGCAAGTGTATACCATAATTCTCCAATTAATTATATCTGTTTTCTTACATTTTTCTTTTTCGGTGCTGGCAGTTCCTCATACATGGCCTGAAAAAGTCCGGTTAAATATTCTTTGCTGGATGCCATCGTTTCTCATCCTTCTTTTTCGTACTTTTCTATCAGGCACTGATGCACTTTTGTTTTCTTGTCATAATTTACTGCTACAAGAAGAATTTCTCCTGTATAGGCCTTCAGAGAATCTGGATAATGCCGCTCTTTTATCTGCTGCATTGCTGTTTTTGCACTTCGATTCCATTTTAATTCCACCACCATGGCAGGATAATCCTGTATATATTCTGGTTTTGGAATAAAAACAAAATCCGCAAAACCACGCCCTGTCGGTAATTCCCGGACTGGTTTAAAATAGTACTTCATACCGGTTCAAATGCGTTTTAAAATCTGGTGCCTGCCCTATCGTCAATCCAGAAAACATTGCTTCCGAATCACATCCCCGGCTGTAATATGCCGTAAGCATATTGGCCGCAATGGATTTGCCAAATCGTCTGGGACGGCTGTTGCAGATATATCCCTGTAATGTATTCATAACTTTATTGGTATAAGTTAATAATCCGGTTTTATCTACATAGATTTCGGAATTCACCGCAACCTGAAATGCCCCATTTCCAGGATTCACAAAAATTCCCAATGAACAAGCACCTCCCAATTCCTCGTTTTGCTCAAATACATTACATTCAGTATAGCAAAAATCCCTGCAAATTTAAATGTTTCTTTCTTATTTCCCCTGATATAAGAATTCATACGCCACTGCTGCCAGACTTGCCACTCCCACCGGAAGCGCATCAATGTCCGAACGCAATGCGATACATTTTCCCGGCTTTCCCGGATTCAAATCGGCTGTTACTCCGATTTCCGGTGCTCCGGGAAGTCCGACGCGCACATTCTCATAGCCAATCTCCCGCAATATTTCCCTGCATTTACCGGAATGTCTCCGCGTTTAAAATCCGCTCGCACCCTGTCAGCGTACTTGTACGGTGCGAAATCAGCAGCAGCGTCTTTCCCGCGTACTCTGTTTCCAGTGTATGCAGCAGTTCCTTCTCATGCAACGCATCCAGGGCACTGGACGGCTCGTCCATCAGGCAGACATCCGGGTTCCGAAGAAGAATCCGGGCAATGCCGATTCTCTGGCGTTCACCGCCGGAAAGTCTGGCGCTCATCTGGCCCATGTCGGTGTCATAGCCATCCGGCAGCGTGTCAATAAACTCCGCAATTCCGGCCCGCTTTGCTGCCGTACGGATCTCATCCATACCAGCTTCCGGCTTCGCGATGCCGATGTTCTCCGCAATGGTCGCGTCAAACAGGTACGTATCCTGCTCCAGAAACGCGATCCGCTGATGTAACTCCGTAAAGCTGATCTGCTCAATCGGAATGCCATTGATGAGAATCTGCCCTTCTGTCGGCGCATAGAACCGCAGGAGCAGGCGCAGGATCGTGGATTTGCCTGCGCCGGATTCCCCGGCAATGCCAACCCGGTCGCCCTTTTTAATCACATAGTTAAAATGCTCCAGAATGTTTTTCCGGGTACCCGGATAAGCAAAGGTCACATCCTGAAATTCAATGGTCTCAATCTCGCCGCAGGATACCGGATGCTCCGGCTCCTTTGTCTCCGGCTCCGTATCCTCAATCTTAAAGATACGCTCTGCCGCCGCGTAGCTCTCTAACAGGCTCGTCACCACAAAGGTCAGGCTGAAGGTCGAGGACAAAGATGCCGTTGCCGCAAAGGATAAAGCAATGGTTCCCACCGGATGATTGATTCCGCGCGCGGCCAGCACACCGGCACACACCAGGATCAGAATTCTTGCCAGATACACGAAAAAGTTCGGGAAGGATGCTATGGTCTGACGATGCAGCGTTAAGCCCAGCGCCGCCTGATTGACCTTCCCATTGGCCTGTTCCACCACCTGCATCCGGCGCTGTCCCGCGCCGAAAATCTGAATATCCCGGATGCTGTAGACACTCTCCAGAATCTTGGATTTCAGATCTCCCAGCTGTTCCCGGTAGCGCATGCCGATGCCGCGGCCAGCCTTTAATGCCACAAGCGGAAGCACCACGCTGATGATCAGGTAAATTGGGATCAGCACCAATGCATACAGCGGGTTCACACACCAGGCAATCACCACCGTCGTTGTCGGGAGCAGGATGACCGTAAACATCGGCCCGATGGTGTGGGCAAAAAAGTATTCCAGTGTCTCAATGTCCGACACTGCAATGTTCATTACATCACCAGTCTCCCGCCCGATCAGATACGCCGGAGCAATGCGATCGATGGCATCGAACAGATGCACCCGCATTTTCGCCAGAATGCCGTAGGCCCCCAGATGGGAAAAGACACCTTCCAGATAACGGCAAACTGCAATCAGGATCGCACAGACTGCCGTCAGGGCCGCATAGATTCCGGCTCCATCACAAAATCCTGCCGCACCCAGCAGCCACAGGGCTCCAAAGCCCATCAGTCCCATATGGGACAGGGCTCCAAGGGTACTGGCCAGCGTGGAGATGCCAATATATTTCCAGATTGGGCGTCCCATCATCAGAAGGCGGTAATTCATCTCTTTCATCGAATAACTGAATTTTCGCTTCATTCTGCCACCTCCATTGCCTGCTGGCGTACCACCAGTTCTTTGTAAAGTCCGCCCTCGTTCATCAGGGTTTCATGGGTTCCGTGCTGGGCCACCATGCCATCCTTCAGCACGTAAATGCAGTCTGCATTCTGCACGGAGGACATGCGGTGGGAAATGATGATGAGGGTCCGGGTCTCAGCCAGATGTCCGATAGTCGCCCAGATTTCTTTCTCACTCTGGGGATCGACACTGGAGGTTGCTTCATCAAAGATCATATACTCCGCCCTGGAAAGCAGTGCCCTGGCAATGCCCATCTTCTGGCGCTGTCCGCCGGATAAGGAGCTTCCCGCATTTCCCACGTCAGAATCCAATCCCTTACTCTGAGAATGAATAAATGAACCCAGTCCCGCTTCCTCCAGTGCTTCCAGTAACGACGCATCGTCTGCGTCTGGGTCAGCTAACATCAGGTTTTCCCGGATTGTGCCGGAAAACAGATTGACCTGCTGCGGCACCATGGCAATGTGCTTTCGCAGTTCTTCCGGCTTCATGCTGCAGTAATCGTTTCCCTCTATATAGATGTTTCCGGATAACGGATCACAGAACCGCATCAGCAGGGATGCCGTTGTAGACTTGCCGCAGCCTGATAAGCCCACCAGAGCTACAGTCTTTCCCTTCGGAACCGTCAGGGACATATCCTGCAGCGCCCTGCTTCTGCCCTCATAGCCGTAGGAAACATGATCCATGCGGATTCCCGCAAACTGTTCCGGATCTTTCGGAAGGGACGGATCATACGGACGCGCAGTGTCGGTATCCAGAATTTCCTCCACCTTGCCCGCTGCCGCAATCGCCGTCAGCGCGCTGTGGGAAGCGTTCATCAGCTCCTTTGCGGCAGAGAAATAGCTGTAGGAAAGCATCAGCACGATCAGCGCCTGGGCAATGGTCATGCTGCCATCTGCAATACGTCCGGCAGAATTTACCAGCGCAAACAGAATCGCTGCGTAAATCATGGCTTCCGTTACCAGGAAGGAAGTAAAGTTGACCTTCATAAAGCAGTTGATGTTGTAATTTAACACATCTGCCTTCTCTCCCAGAACGCGGGAGTGCTCCTTATCCCGGTCAAACAGCTTTAAGGTAGTCAGGCCGCGCAGGCTGTCCATGTAGTAGCCCGTCATATCATCCAGAGATTTCCAGTAGCCCTTTCGAATTTCTTCAATCCGGCAGCGGAACAGGTTGTTCACCGGAAGCAGGATCAGAGACACTACTAATAAAAGCAGCGCCACCGGCATAGAAATGTTCTTTAAATGGAAGAACAGATAAATCGGTGCCAAGATACTGCAGATCAGACTCGGCAGATAGGTGCTGAAATACATCTGCATCTGCTCCACTGCGTCTACCGATGCGGTAATTGCCGAAACCGGTCCGATCTTTTCGATGCCGCCTGCATCCAGATCCAGTACCTTGGAAAAAATCATCCGGCGCATGCTGGTCCTAGCTTTGGCTGCCGTCTTGTATTCCAGCAGGCCTTTCACCATCTGCGCACAGAAGGTAAACAGCGCCACCAAGAGTGCCGCGCGGATGGCACTTCCCGCCGATGAAAGGACCTCCTGCGGTTCAAACAGACTGCCCAGGAATCCGGCAATGATCTCCGCCAATGCGGTGGTTCCCACCAGTGTCAGAAAGCTCACTCCGGCAATGGCCAGAATCCAGAACCATAAGCCCCTGGCCAGCCGCAGCAATGTTTTGTTCATGAAAAGCATGGTTTTTTCCCCCTGTTTTCTTTCGTTCGCAGCGAGGGGCTGTCGCAAAATAAAATCCAAAACGTTCGCCGGATCTTACTTCGCGGCAGCCCCTCGCTGCAACGCATTATACTAGTATATCCGTTTTCGCAAGATGTAGCAATATGCAATTGCAATCTCTCTAAAAACGATTATAATACAGGTTGTAAAAAATGTGAATCGTAACGAAACATCCACCCGCGAGGTAATCCGCACCCTATGAAAACAAAACTTTCCTTATCTCCCAAAAGACAGAAGCTTCTGGCTGACACCATCCGGGAGCTGGCACTGGAAGGAAGATTTTACGAAGAAAAAGAGGCCATGCAGCATGGCTGCACGACCATCTATCAGCACAGTGTCCATGTGGCGTACGTCAGCCTTTTTCTCATGGAAAAATGGCAGATCCCGCTGGACGAGGTCTCCCTTGTGAAAGGCGCTCTGCTGCACGATTATTTTTTATATGACTGGCATGAAAGTGATGCTTCCCACCGGCTCCATGGCTTTCGCCATCCGGGAACGGCGTTAAAAAACGCCACACGGGACTACGCCTTAAACCAGCGCGAGAAAAATACGATTGCCCGTCATATGTTCCCGCTGACCCCCATTCCTCCGCAGTGCCGGGAAGCCTGGCTGGTCTGCCTTGCAGATAAATGGTGCGCCATGGAAGAAACCCTGCGCCCGGCATACCACAGCCGAACAAATATACTGGCCTTGCTTTCTCGCAGGCTTCCGAAAGTTCCTGTTCAAAAACAGTAACCTGTTTTTCATAAACCAGGAGTTTTTCACACTCAGTGCGTCCGTTCTCCTGCTGGCAACGTGACCGTGAACCGGCTTCCGCAGCCCACCTTACTTATAACCGTCACGGTGCCCTGATGGGCCTGGACAATGACTTTCACGATTGCAAGGCCAATTCCGGCTCCTCCGGTCTTGCGGCTGCGGGAAAGATCGGTCCGGTAAAATCGTTCAAAGATCAGCGGCAAATCTTCCTCTGCCATGCCGATTCCCTGATCTTCCACAATCAGGACTGCCTTAAGTTTCTCCTGCTTCACCCGAATTTGAATCATTCCGCCTTCATTGGAATATTTTACCGCATTGGAAACCAGATTAAAAATCACCTGATGCAGCCGCCTCTGGTCCCCCAGCACCACGGCTGTCTCCCCGCTCACTTCGCAGGTGAGCTTTTTCTTTTCTAAGTCTGGCTCAAACGCTGTCTCTACTGCCTGCGCCAGTTCCAGAAGATCCACCGGTTCCAGTTCCAGATTCATATTTTCGTCTTCCATCTGCCGGAGTTTCTCCAGATCGGAAATAATGCCGGAAATCCGGCCAAGTTCCTCGTAACAGCTCTGCAGCCGGTCTTTTGTGGGTTCCCAGACCTCATCCAGCATCATTTCCAGATTCAGGGAGACATTTGCCACCGGAGTGCGAAGTTCATGGGCCACATCGGAAGTCAGACGCCTGCGAAGCGTCTCCTGCCGTTCCAGGCTCTCTGCCATATGATTGACTGCGCTGCTCAATTCTGCAAGTTCCTGTGTCTGCCTGTTTCCATTTTCCAGACGCGCCCCGTAATCTCCCTCCGAAATTTTCCGGGTAATTTCTGTCACCTTAAGCAGCGGAACGGATAAGCTTTTTGCAAGTACCGCGCCTGCCGCAGCCGCAGCCACTGCTGCACAGATCCCCACCACCAGAAGAATCCGGTTTAACGAATCCAGAAAACGAAAATCACTTTCATTCAGATAATAGGGACTGTAATAGCTCACATCCAGATATCCGATTACGGTATCATCCTGCTTCAGATCATAACGGTAGGTCGTAAAATTTCCATCCAGCTCCGGTCGGCGCTGTGCCATCTGTGTGCGGATATCCTGCATGATCTGGTGGCACAACGTCATATCGTGGTTCTCCGCATCCCAGACTACCTGGCCCTCCGCATCGGTCAGCCGGATCAGGTAACCATCCTTCAGGGCATACATGCCAAGGCCATGGATATAATCCACATTCCAGGTTCCATCTTCCGCATGGTACTGAAAGGACAAGGACTGCGACAGCTGTTCGGACGATGCCTTCCGCTGCCGCGCCACATACTGCTCAAACTGACGGCTGATCAGGCCATTTGCCGTGATGCTGATAACTGCAACCGTAATCAGTACAAGAAAGGCAAAGCCTGCTGCCAGCTGGGTGCTGATCTTCTGTTTCATTCCCTGAAACCTCCGAATTTATATCCCATTCCGTGAACCGTGCAGATGTAAACCGGCTGTTTGGGATCGTCCTCCAGCTTTTTGCGCAAGTTCTTCACGTGGGTATCGATCACCCGGTCATAGCCGGAAAAATCCAGTCCAAAGGCCAGTTCAATGAGGTCTTCCCGGGTGAATACCTTCTGCGGATACCGGGTGAGGGCAGTCAGAAGCTTCCACTCGATGGGGGTAAGCGCAACCGGTTTTCCCTGTTTGCAGACCTCCTTCCGGTCCTTGTCGATCACAAATGGCTGGCTGCTCTTTGCCTTTTTCTGGTTCACGTTTCTGACCAGAAACCGCGGAAGCTGTAGCTGAAACCGCCGCAGCCAAGGAAAAATCCCCAGCATGTTGATTCCCATGATCACCATGAATACACCGGCAATCATCTTTAAGATTCCCTGGAAAAACGGAGAAATTCCTGCACCAGTGGTTTCTCCGACCAGCATTCCAAGAAGTCCCAGCAAAAATCCGATTCCCGTGTAGGAAATCACACGGCCCAGGTTATACAAAACAGCAGACCGGAATGCACCGAATCTGCTGTCCTCGTTTCCAGCGCTCTTCGGAATGCACTGGGACAGATTGATGCCCCCGCACATGGCAATGCAGTGCACCGAAGTGAGGATTCCAATGAGAAACAGCATCCCGTATCCCATTCCGGTATCCGCAAGTTCACTGGGAACCAGCAAATTCAGAATGCCGGAATGCTGCAGCATCCGGTAAAGGAAAAAGATCAGAATCAGAAGGGTCGCTGTCCTTCCGAAATCCGGTTTTCTGACAGACGGTTCCAGCAGGATCTCATACCCTGCCCTGCGGATTACCTGCTGGAGTTCTTCCAGCGTCACCCAGTCCAGATCAAAGGCAATGTCTGCCGTTCCCTTCTGATACCTGACCTTCGCGCTCTCAACGCCCGGTGTCTTTTTTAACGCCTGTTCTATTTTATTCTGGCAGTTCACGCATGTCATACCGCCAATATAAAGTCTTTTTCTGCTGATATTCACGTCTTTCGCACTTCCTGACGTGAATTTTAGCAGAAAGATGTGTGATTTTTATGTGGATTCTAACCATGTTTCTTCATCTTCTCCACGAGCTTTCCATATACCCGCTCCACAAACCAGGGTTCCGTGGATTTTTTCAGTGCTTCTTCCGGCGAAAACCAGGCTACGCCACTGTTCTCATCTTCCTTCACCGAAACGTGCTCCTCCGAATCTGCTTCCAACAGATAGGTGACATTTAAATGGAGATGACTGGATACATAGCTGCCCCGTTTCACATGTCCGTCTACCGTCAGAGATTCCAGGGAAAAGATTTCCTCTGATACCGGGCGCACACTGGAAATTCCGGCTTCTTCCTTCACTTCCCGGATTGCCACTGCAAGCAGGTCTGTCTCTCCGTCCGCATGTCCGCCCAGCCAGGACCAGGAATGATAAATGTTGTGATACACCATGAGGACTTTACTCCGGTCTTTGTTCACCACCCAGGCTGAAGCCGTCATATGCGCCACGGTGTTATCCCGGGAAAACGCATTTTCCTGAGTCTCGATCCAGTTCAGGATCAGCGCCTTGTCCATCTCTTCCTGCTCATTAAATGGCTGGTATGCCTTTATGGTCTCCATCAGTTCCTGTCGGTTCATTCCCATTCTGGTACGCTCCTTTGTTTTTCTAAATCTTTAGCTGCATCTTGATATGCTCCCCGATAAACCGGAATTTGTTAGCTTCAATATCCCCATGTAAGCAGTTTCCAATCTCCGCCTTCTGTACGAGCAAGCCACCATTGCCAATCTGTATATTCTTCATCTGCATTCCATGCTCCACCACCATTTTTCGACGAATGAAAATTACTTTTAAACATAATACACTGTGTAAAATCCGGGCTTAGATTTTGACCTTTTGCCAACTCATTCATCCAAGCAATATTCTCTTCATTCACTTCATCATCAGAAGAATAGAAAATATCGTGTAATTCACATCCTTCCCATGTGGAGAACTCTTCTTTAATTAACTCGATAGCAGCATTCATATCTTCTTCTGAATAGATAGACGATGAGCCATAATTGATTTTAGCATCCGATACAGGTTTTACTCCACATCCAACTAATCCGCAAAAACAAACCATAAACAGTAAAAGTGTCACTATCTTTTTCATATATACCTCCATAAATCCCGATTAGTAAATTCTTTTCCCAAACGCATACGCTTCCTGCAAACACTCCGTCCTATCAAAGCGGCATCGGCGTCCGGGCAATCAGAATGACCGCCAGAATCGCGCCCACAAATGCCGCTGCCCCTACGACCGCCAATACCTTTTTGTCGAGATTCTTTTTCGCTGCCTTGCCAATCAGCGCAGCGCAAGCCATACAGACAGCCGCAGCCACAAGTGCAATGCCCAGCGTTTCCCACAACCAAGATAATTCATATAGGATTCTCATGCGATCATCATCTCCTGTTCGTTAAATTGGAAATTATAGTTCTCAATAATCTATCTTCAAAATTAGCTGTATATCTAATGGCTCTTTATCGCTCCATTACTTCATGCATAGAATCACTCCGAGAACCAAGGCAACAATTACGCATAGTGCACCCACACCAATAAACACTTTTCGCACGAAAGCTGATTTATCGGCAGGAGAGTAGAATTCATCTGGACGGTTTGGATTAACGTAAAGGTTGACCTTTTGACCAACGGATACCTCTGGTCTCACTGTTCCTACAGATGCTCGTTTTCTCAGGACTGTGCCATGAACGCTGTATTCATAAACAGGAAACCATGACATCATCTTCACTTCATCGGCATCGGTGTAGCCGGAGGCGCCGATTGCCCGATGCTGTATGTCGGTCACTGATGCAATGACTTGTTGTGTGCAGGAGGCTCTCTTTCGCTTCTCTTTTGCATATAGCGCAGCGCCAATACATAGGAAAATCACGCCAAGCAGACCAAGCACAGATATGATCAGCAATAGCACCCAATAGAATTCATTCGTCGCTTTCATGTATAACCTCCACAACTTCCGATTTGCTTAACTGAAACTCTTCCCACCTAATGTACAAAAGTCTCATACTCAGCATCATCATACTGCAAATATGAGACTTTCGGACACCCGAATCTGGATGAAATCAGCTTTATTTCTTCATAGCTTCGATAACACACTCATGTTTCTTCGTTACTCTATTGTAATTAATTCCAACAAGCAATAAATTTCCATGATAATCTTTCAATGCATTCCCATACTGTTTATCCCTAATCTGGTCTAATGCACCGGATGCGCTCTTATCCCATTTTAATTCGATGATTGCAGCCGGTTTATCCAAATGCATTTTCCTGGGAACTAGGCATATATCAGCAAAACCTTTTCCTGCTGGCAATTCCCGGATCATCGTATAATATTCCCGTGCAAAATAAAAAGCAAGATTTATCGTACAGCTCAGCGAATTTTCATCGTTATACTGAAGAATTGAAATTTCTTCATGTGCTTTATCTACACCTGCTGCAACTGCATCTGCATCCATGGACCATAATGCCTCCAAGAGTTTACGGGATGATTCCACCGAACTTGCCACACCATGCCAGTTCATGGTACTGATCGCATTCACATATTCCTGGGAAACCTCTTTATTCGGAATAGTAACGGTTCCATCTTCACTGTTGTAAGTCAGATAGCCAAGGTGGATCAATAATGTCAGAACATCATCTTTTGTAGCAAATGTTGTCATGTCATTGCTGAACGTTCCTATATTGATTGTCGCTGCATCACCTGCAAGCATTCTGACTACAGAATCCTGCAAGCCATCCATATCCATCTGAATATAGATTTTCAATGCCTCATATGTTTCCGTCTGATTCCAGTAGGTTCCAAATTTGTGCCGCAGCATGGCCTCCACAACGGATTTTGGACTGTACATAGAATAATGCACATCACCATTCTGCCGATGCGCAATCAGATGATACCCGTCATACCATGTTTTCGCTTCCTCAAAATTCATCTCATACTTTTCGCAAAGAGCACAAACTTCCCGCTCTGTAAAGCCAAAGTACTCTGCCAAGTCACCAGGATCCGTCATCGAATACTCTGTAAACATATTTAGCGCAGAATGGGAGCCATATTTTTTTATAGGCAATATACCTGTCATATAAGCCAATGCCACATAATCTTTGTCTTTGAGCCAAGCCCGAAGAAAATCCAGATACTGTTTCTGGGCATTCTGATTCTGCTGATATTCACGGAACAGACAATCCCATTCATCAATCAAAATGACAAACGCACATTTCGTTTTCGCGTAAATGTCTTTCATTACCTGAATCAGATTGTTTTCATCACGAAACCGGACATCCGTAAAATGATCCATCAAATCAAACACCAGATATTTCTGCAGCATGGCCAACATTTCATCCATGCTGTTTGTCATGCTCAAAAATTCCTGCATATTTACTTTAATCACATCATACTGATTCCGGTGTTTCTGATAAGAAACGGCCTTGCTGATGCTCAATGAATCGAACAATTCGGCTGAATCTTCCCCACGATCATAATATGCTGCCAGCATATCTGCAGCCATAGACTTTCCAAAACGTCTTGGACGGCTGACGCAGAGGAATTTCTGGCGCGTATTGAGAACCGCATTGGTTTTTTCAATCAACCCGGTCTTATCCACATAAATCTCTGAATTTAGGCTTTCCCGAAAACCTTTATTTCCTGGATTCAGATAACTTCCCATGCACATTCCTCCCATCAGAAAGACATTCTTCTATTTATTATACTTGATTGCTTTTGTAATCACAAGATATGAGTCTGTCTGCTGTCATACCCGGCCTTTTTGAAATCCGAAAACAGTGCCTCAATCTGAACCGGCCGGATGCAAATGAGGTGCAGCGGCGAATTCATCTTTTTCAGCGTATCCAGCGGAATCTTTTTGAACTCTGCATGGCGGTTATATTCTTCAGAAAACGGCCCCACAATTTCTGCTGTTCCCATCACCTGAATGCTTCTCAGTTTTCCAAAACCTTCATACTTATCAAAGATGGCAAGGCAGACATTTTCGTTTTTTGCAAGGCCGGTAAACTTCTCTCCGCCTTCCGAAAAAATCCAGAATTTTTCATCATGATAGCTGTATTCCAGCGGGGTACAGCGAATAAAATTTCCTGCTCCGGTAGCCAGTGCGCAGGTATTATTTGCCTGAATGTATGCTTCGATTTTCTCTTTTAACTGCTCTTTCGGCATCTCTGTCCGCTCTTTTTGTTTCCAGTAATTTGCCGCGTTTTCAAAGTCTTTCTGTGTCATAACTACCGCCTCGATTCCCTGTTTTTCATTTCTTTTCTGCGTCTCTTCATTCTTCTTCCGGATATTTCAGTCCCCATTCTTTTCGGAATTCCGTCATCAGATCCATGACATCTTTTGTATAAGACAAATACATACAATCCGCATCTCCGCCGATTGCCTGCTCCATATCCGCAAGTTCATATGCCAACGCATCGGCATGCTCTCCGGCTTTCACCACTTCTTTTTCCCCAGACTCTGTGTAGGTGATCACGGCTTCCCAGGCTCTCGGATATTCCATGATTTCGATGTAACCTTTCTCACAGGACACCATGCCCCGTTTCGGCTGTTTGGAATGCAGGGAAAGCATGACGGAAGCCATCTGTCCGTCTGGGTTTGTGAGAAGCAAACCTGCCTGCTCATCCACTCCGGTAGGAGCCGGTTTCATCTGCGACAGAATCTGATCTGGTTTGGAACTCATAAAATAACGGATGAAGGAAAGCGCGTAAACTCCAATATCCAGCATGGCTCCACCAGCCAGTTTCCGGTTAAAAAAGCGGTTGCTCATATCATAATCCTTGAAGCTTCCAAAATTCAAGGTAATCAAATTCACTTTGCCCAGTTTTCCGGAACCGAGAATCTCCCGAAGTTTTTTATAGAGCGGCATATGATAAATCGTCATAGCCTCTCCGATTACGACTCCATGTTCTTTTGCATGCGCAATCGCCTCCTCCAGTTCACTGCTGTTTAAGGTAATGGATTTCTCCACCAGCACATGCTTTCCATTCCGGATTGCCTGCTTCATAAATTCGATGTGGGTATTGTGGGGCGTTGTGATATAGATGACGTCGATATCCGGATCGATAAACATCTCATGAAAATCATCATATACCTTTTCAATCCCGTATTTTTCCGCAAAAGCAACTGCTTTTTCCTGCGTCCGGTTCCCCACCGCGCTGATATTCCGACCGTTTTTCTTCAATGCAGCCGCCATCTCATTGGCAATCACTCCGGTTCCCAGAACCGCCCATCTGATCTCTCTCATATTCAATCTCCCTCACATTCCTGCTTCACTTCAAACAATTTATACTCCGTCCAGTCAGGATTTTTCTAATCCATCACTTTTGCCCGAACAAATCTGCTTCGTTCTGATTGTATGCCTTCAGTATAAATCACGCTCCGCTCCTGCGTCAACCGCTGTCAGTCCCGCATAATGTGTAAGTAACTATGAGTTTATGCAGGAAGGTCAGGATGAACTATCCAAATAATAAATCGAGAAATTACTGCAATAACAATAACTGCGAACCATGCGGTACTTATGTGACGATCCAGGGACCGCCCAGACCTGCCGGGCCGGAGGGGCTGCGAGAAGAACAAGGCTCAAGAGGGGAACAGGGGGAACAAGGTATTCAGGAGCCGAAGGAGGACACCGGTGAGGCACCTGCAATCACGGTTGTGGAAGACACTCCCCTCAGCTACAAACTGAATTTCAAAACCTCCGCCGATGACATCACGACACCCAATCTGTTCAAACCTCTGGTTGAATACCCTGCTGATCTCTCTGCTTCCAGAAGTACCCTGAATATCCCGCTTCGAAATCTGATTCTGACTTACCAGCAAACTTCTGCAACAACCATCCGTATCAGCGTAATTGCGAAGGACCAGGCAGTTCCTGTCCTCACCGATATGCTCCGGACTGCCATTTATAACAGCAGTTCCGTGGAAACGACTTCTGTCTGGGTACAATGGAGCGAAATTGATGTCAGCTATGAAGCGCCTGAACCATAAGCTGCGGCTGCGCAGCCTCGCGGAGCGTTTTTGTTTCATAGGACACAATTTCCTATGGACCCAGAAGTCAAGACCACCCGCTTAGCGGGTGGCTTGTTCTGCCCCCATAAGGGACTTGCAGGTTTGCTTTGACTTCCTACTACCTCTCCAAAAGGTTTATTTCTTGTTTTTCTTCACCGGCTCACCCGTGAACGGGTCGATATACTCTACTAATGTCATCTGATCATATTCCAAATCCTCTTTTATCTGATTTTGGATATATGCTTTTATTGCTTTTATTGCGGCTGTATTCTTTCCGACCGTATCTACATAATAGCCACGGCACCAGAAATGCCTACTTTCATATTTATATTTTAAATTCGCATGCTTTTCGAATATCATAAGAGAACTTTTCCCTTTCAGATATACCACTATATCGGATACTGAATATTTTGGTGCAAAAACTATGTGATACTTACATTCCCATTTTGTATGGGCTAAACTATTATTGTCCATTTTGGACCTCCTGTGCTTTTATTTGTGGTTTTGCAGACCCACTTTTATTTTAGCACAGGAGTTTTCTTATATCTAAAGATCTTCCCTCCCCCTGCCGAGCAGGGGGGGTTATTTTTACTGTGACACAAATAAAAAAAGCTGCCTCATGATCCGGGCAGCTTTTCCTGTTTCTCCTGTATATCTTTCGCTATTTTCTGCGCGCCTTTCTGGCCACATCACAGATTGACATCAGCGCATAATAATTAACCCGGTTCGGGTAATGTACCGCCGGATGATAATAATCGATCACCAGCGTATCGTTCCACCAGGCAAACATGGTATCCCAGGTGTATTCATTCTGCAGTTCCTCTCCCAGCACGATTTTCAGCAGGCTTAAATTGTTGCCGCAGACAATGATATCCGGGCGGATGATTTCCAGTTCCTGCTTTAATTCCGCCTTGTCTTCCTCTGCATATGCCTTCAGATCCTCATAATCTGACCCATTTTCCCCATTGCTTTTCTTCACATTGACTACAGCAATCCGGTCAATGGTTTCCTTCTCCCGAGAACGCAAAAGTTCTTCATCGTATTCGCAGAAATTCCCGGAAAACGCCTGGTAAATGGCCTGGGTCCAGATGGCAATCTTCCGCCACATGGTCCAGGGATGGTCTGCTTTGTGAAGAGATTCTGTTAAGTGATATCCGTCCTCATCGGATGTGTAGGCTTCTTTCAAAAAATAGCACACTTTGGGCGTCTGTTGTGATTCCCAAGCTTCTTGGTACACCAGCCCGTCCCGGATAAAACGCTTATAACCTTTCTGCCGGTGCTTTGCCTCCCACACATCCATCAGGCTTTCTAACTCCGTTTTCTTGCTCATGCATTTCCCTCAGTTTTCTTCATATACAGAAGCGGATATGGATTCCCTTCTTCATCCAGTTCTGTCCCTAAAGTTTCATAGAACGCAATTTCCTATGAAACAAAAAGTCCCTCCAGATCTAGCTTCATCTGCCGGTCGATCCAGCTTCTCTGATCTGCCTCATGAATCACATCTCCCGGCATGGCATTTCCAATCAGAAATGGAGAATTCGGATCGTGCTTTCTCCGGTTTTCCCGTACCAGCGCCGCATTGGAATTGGCATAGCAGTACCGGCACAGATGCCCGCAGGTATCATAGGCTCCAATGTCCGCGGTAAGCATACAGCCGCATTGCCGGTTCTTCACATTCTGGTTCTTCTTTGGAACATCCAGACTGGCATGCAGGGCCGTCTCAAATGTCTCCACCGTCATGCAGCCCGAACAGTCCGCGCCGTATGCAGCCAGTTCACTGCCTTCCGCACAGGGTTTTACCGTCATTCCATACTGTCCGGCAATCTGAATCAGTTCTTTTCCGATTGCCAGACGGTCTTTTTGCGAAACCGTTCTGGCCTCCGGGAAATTCCGCTCCACTTTTTTGTAGAGATCAATGAAGCTGATCACACAGGTTTTCGTGTAACCGGCCAGTGTTCTGGCCATGGTTTCAAATTCTGAAATATGCCACGCTGCGGAATGTTTTTCGTCAAGAAAAATGGGATCATACCGCCATCCAATGCTGTCCACGCCCACCAGCTCCGACAGTTTCTGAAAATCTTCCATCATGTTTTCCTTGCATGGCACATGCGGTTCAATGTCTGTTCCGTAAGGCGTGATTGTCACAAACCAGTATTGTCCATATGGTTTTAAAGCATCCATATGCGGCAGCATCGGCGCCGGATTCTTGGTGCAGAATGCAATCAGATCCACCACATCTGGCGAAAGACGGTATCTTGTTACCTGGTTTGGATTATACGGATTTCGCACCAGCACGTAACCTGCTTTGAGCCGGTTGAGGAACCATTCGCTGTAAAATGCCGGTATATCGGTCCGCATTCCTGTATGTATAATCATAATCTGCCCCACAATCCACTATTTTTTATAAAAATGAAAATCACAGCAATCTCCGCCATAACCCAGAGTCTTAGTGCGCGAAAAACCTAATTTTTTCAGTCCGCCATAAGTTGCATTATCCACATCACAGAACAGCCGGCATAATTCCGGGCATCCGTTTTCCAAGCAGGCCGTATGCCAGAGACACTTTTTCATGGTTACATCAAAGGAATTCCGGTCATGTTTTTGAACGCTTTCCCATAAATCCATAGTACGCACGATTTTCAGAAAAATTCTGCTGTACAGAAAGTAAAAGCCCGGTATCCATTCCATTTTTGCTGTGCGATTTTCATTGTCGTAACACCTCTTTATCCGCCCGTTCATCCAATCAACCTCAGAATTTCAGCTATATCAGATTGTAAATCTCATGCAGATCTGTGATCTCATAATCTATCCGCACACTGTTTTTCGACTGCTTATGCTCAGGATTGTACCAGCAGGTGATAATTCCAGCATTGTTGCCGCCCAGAATATCGCTGGACAGAGAATCACCCACGATCATAATCTGCGTTTTGTCCGTCAGCCCCGTCTGTGCAAATACCTGTTCAAAGAAATGAACATCCGGTTTTTCCACACCAAGCTGTTCTGAAAGGAAAATACCATCCATGAGTTCTCCCAGACCGGAAACTCTTAATTTTTTTGTCTGAGCCGTAATGGTTCCATTGGAAACCACATACTGCTTTACTTTCCCGCGAAGGGATTTCACAATTTCATAGCTGTCATCATAGAAAACGATCGTATCTCCAAGACTTGTCTGGTAGCATTCATTAAATTCCGGCGCAGCGGAAACATCCAGTCCTTCTTCCGCAAAGAAATCCAGGAATCTGCCCTCCAAAACTTCCTGCCTGGTGACTTCCTTCCGTTCCAGCCGCTCCCAGTAAATTTTATTGATCTGAGAGTAACGTTTCAACATTTCATCCGTGCACACTCCAAATCCAAACTCCTGAAACAATGCCCGGATTGCCGCTTTTTCTGCTGCCTCAAAATTCAGCAATGTGCCATCCACATCCCACAAAATCGTTGTTATCATAATCTGTCTGTTTATCCTTCCACTTCATATCCGGCACCGGAAAGAATTTCCAGAGCCTTCTGATAATTTTCTTTTTTCAGAAATATGTAGTCCGTATTATAAGTAGAAACCGCGAAAATGGAAATTTTTTACAGCTCCTTACCCAGCTCTTCCAGCTCAGCCATCACCGCTTCATTCTTCGCCAGCTCATCCTTGGCATTGGCGCTGTATCGTTTCTGGAACAACATATCCCACCCGAGATATTCTGCCATACAGTCAAACTGTTTCTCAATCAGTTCATACTGAACATTATCTACCGGAGCACCACCGGTTACGATCAGACCAACTTTCTTGCCCTTGATCTGCATACCGCGGCAGTAACATTTATCAATGACCAGCTTTAACTGGCCGGTGATTCCCCACCAGTAAACCGGGGATGCAAACAGGATCATATCTGCGGCCGCAATCGCATCAATAGTTGGATTCGTATCATCTTTGTCGACACAGCCTTTATGACACTGGCATGCACCGCAGCCCTTGCACGGGGCAATGTGCAGTTTGTGCGGCTCAATTACTTCGATTTCATGCTTCCCCTCTGCGCCTTTTCTAAACGCCTGGATGGCTGCGCTGATATTGCCTTTTCTGGCACTTCCGTTTAAAATTACGATTTTCATATTGTGATTCCTCCATACATTTTTTAACTCTTTATTTCTAAAAATCAGCCAAGACGTTTCTCCCGTCTCACGCCATAATATGGGCCATCCTGACAGTGACCAGCCGTCTCATAACCCATAGATTCATAATACTCGTTTAACACCGGATTGTCCACCGCACAATCCAGCCGAAGATATTCTTTTCCTTCTGAAACTGCCATCGTTTCCACTTCCCGAAGCAGCTGCTTTCCTGCTCCGGCTGCAGAAACAGATGTCACCAGATTGTGGATATAATAAGCCTTTTCGCCCTTCTTTTCCCTCCATCTCTCATCCTCTGAAAGCAGGACAACCGCTCCCACAATTCTCTGGTCCGTACGGTTTTCCAGTACAAACAGATTTCCATTTTCTGTCAGCTTCCGGTAATATGCAGCCGGATAAACTTCCAGATAATCGGTGGCATTCCACTGTTTCAGTCCCTTTTCATCCATCCAGCGGACTCTTTCCTCATACAATGCAAATACCTGAATAACATCCTGTTCTGTTGCCTGGCCGAACCGATATGGATTCCTGTCCCAGCACCGCTTCTTATCCTCTTCCGTAATCGCCCGGATCACCTTGCATGGATTTCCCACGGCCACGGAGTTATCCGGAATGTCCTTTACTACTACACTTCCGCCTCCGATCACCACATTGCTGCCAATGGTGACTCCAGGCATAACATGAACACCTCCTCCGATCCAGACATTATCTCCCACGGTAATCGGGTAAGCGTACTCCAGCCCCTGGTTGCGGCGCTCCGCATCGATTGGATGGCCTGCCGTGTAGAATCCACAGTTCGGTGCGATAAACACATTGTCACCAAAGGTTACCTTCGCCGGATCCAGAATCACCAGATTGTGGTTTGCGAAGAAGTTCTCGCCAATCTCGATATTGTATCCGTAATCACACCAGAACGGCTGCATGACGGCGAAATTCTCTTTTGTTTTTCCGAGCAGCTTCCGCATGACCGATTTCTGCCCCTGCTCATCTGACGGGCGAAGCTGGTTGTACTCGTAGCATAAATCTTTTGCCCGGTTCCGCTCTTTCAGAAGTTCTTTATCGTAGTTTGCGTCATACATCAGCTGCTTTAACATTTTTTCTTTTTCTGTCATCGTTCCCTGCTCCTTCATCACAAATAACCATTTGCATCATACTGAAAAACATTTTATAATGACCACATTGACAAGTCAATTAGAACTACGGAACCAGAAAGGAACTCATACCATGGAACATCATTTATCTTTTTCCTGTGACTATATGGAGGGTGCGCATCCGCGGATCCTTCAGCGCCTGATAGAAACCAACCTTGTACAGACTCCTGGCTATGGACTAGACAGCTACTGCACATCCGCCAAAGAAAAAATCCGCTCTGCCTGCCAGGCACCAGATGCTGACATCTTCTTTTTAACCGGCGGAACCCAGACCAATGCCACGGTGATCGATGCGGTATTAAAAAGCTACCAGGGCGTCATTGCAGCAGAAACCGGCCACATCAGCGTGCATGAAGCCGGAGCCATTGAGCTTGGCGGCCACAAGGTTCTGACGCTGCCGCACCAGAACGGAAAAATCAGCGCCAGCCAGATCCGGACACTGCTGGAAACCTATGAAAATGATGCCAATCACGACCATATGGTTATGCCAGGCATAGTCTATCTCTCTCACCCGACCGAATACGGAACGCTGTATTCCGAAAAAGTGTCTTCGACACTTCAACTCCCCTGCCCCTCAATCTTGAGGGGTGGGGTTTTCTTTTTTCTTCTTTTGCGTCATAATTATCTTATGAACATACTCCAAAACATTTTTAATGACCATTACGAAGAAATGGTATACATCTTGCATCCACGTCAGGTTGTCATTGATAACGTAACAAAAATGATTAACTGCGGTGACCCGGCTTTCGGCGGTGCAATGTATTCCTGTCCCAAATGCAGTAACCTTAAATTTGTTCCTTTCCGTTGCAAAAGCAAGTTCTGCCCAACTTGCGGCATCAAATATTGCCAGGACAGAGCCAACTCCATGGCTTTCCAACTCATCCAATGCTCTCACCGTCACTGTGTCTTTACTATTGATGAAGATCTTCGCCATTTCTTCCTGGAAGACCGTTCTCTTCTTGACTGCTTGTTTCATGCTGTACGCAGTGTCATTCTTCGTATGTTTTTCAAGTTAAACATGTCCAGGAACTTTGTCCCTGGTTTTATTTGTGTTCTTCATACCTTCGGGCGTCCTCTTGAATGGAACCCTCATATCCATTGCCTGGTTACAGAAGGCGGCTTTTCAGATGACGGCTTTTGGCGCATTGTTAAACATTTTGACTACACCTTGCTCCGTATGTCTTTTCAAACTGCTCTGCTAAACGAAATGGAAAAACAGATCGGACCATCCTTCAAAAAGATCAAAGCTGCCATTTATAAAAAAGATTCCAACGGCTTCTACGTCTATGCCAAACCTAATCTTTGCGATACTAAAACAGTCACCAAATATATCAGCCGCTATCTTGGACGCCCTGTCATTGCCTTAAACCGCATTGATTCTTATGATGGTAAAAATGTTACTTTCCATTATCATCGCCATGAAGACAATGCTTTTGTTAAAAAATGTATCCCTGCGCTGGATTTTATTTCTTTGCTCATCCAGCACATCCCGGAACATCACTACAAAATGATCCGCTATTATGGTCTTTATGCCAGACACCGGAACAATGACAAAAAGCTCAGGCGTGCCATTCCGAAAAACAGACAGCCCATCATTCGCAGTTTTACAAAATGGCGTAATAACATCGCTCTGTCCTTTGGATATGATCCTCTTTGCTGCCCTAACTGCAAGATTGGTATGACTCTGACTGATCTTTATTTCAATCACAAACGGATTCCTCTGGAAGAAATGTACGAAAGGACCTTGGCCAAATTTAAATGCCGTTCCGCTTGATTTCTCTTCCCGTCTGCTTCATACTGTATTTATCAACAGACGGGAGGCATCATAAATCATGGATAAAAAAGCTTTAGAGGAACTCCGTAACAAATACATCCAAAATCCACCAGAAGGTATGACCGCAAAACTTGTGAAGAGTATGTCGGATGCTGATCTTTTGGATATGCACTATTTTTTAACTGAAGATGATGACTGGGATGGCGAAGAACCCGAAGAAGGTTTCTATATCGACTTCTTTCAGTAATCGTCTTGTTTTGGTGCCCGCATAAAAGCGGGCATTTTTAGTATGGTTTCCTCCGAGTGGAGGAATTTCCTATCATACAAAAAAGAGCTGACCGAAATCAGCTCCTTATGCCGGGAATATCATATCCCGCTCTATGTAGACGGCGCACGCCTGGCCTATGCCCTGGCCTGTCCGCAGAATGACCTGACCCTGGCAGACCTCGCCGCACTCTGCGATGTCTTTTATATCGGCGGCACCAAATGCGGCGCACTGTTTGGGGAAGCCATCGTGGTTCCAAAACCGGATTTCATCCCGCACTTTTTCACCATCATCAAGCAACATGGCGCCTTATTTGCCAAGGGACGGCTGTTGGGTCTCCAGTTTGACACCCTGTTCACGGATCATCTGTATCAAACAATCGGAACTCCTGCAATTCAGGCCGCAGACCAGATCCGGCAGGCGCTCATCCAGAATGGTTACCAGCTTTGCTTCGGCTCTCCTACCAACCAGATTTTCTGCGTGATGGAAAATGCCGTCATGGAACAGCTGTCAGGGCAGGTGGAATTTGGCTTCTGGGAAGCATACGATGATTCCCACACCATCATCCGATTTGCCACAAGCTGGGCCACCAACCCGGAACAGGTGGAAATGCTGTGCCGTCTGCTGGCTGCTCAGCATGCCGACAATGGACATGGAAATGTTGCTCATAAGCTCTGACACGCCGTTGGTGCAGGCACGAAGAAGCGCTCTGCCATCCCATTTTGGCTTGCGGATCTGCAGACTGCTGCTGTTCTTTCTGAAGAAGTAGATGAGCGGCACAATTCCTCCGACAATCTGTCCCATAGCGGATGCCATGGCTGCGCCGGCAATGCCCCAGCGGAACACACCCATAAACAGCGCGTCCCCGGTCATATTGAGAATTCCCGATACGATCGTCACGATCAGTCCAAGTTTCGGCTTCTCTGCCGTCACGGACAGACTAGAGAACGCATACTGCAGCATCAAAAACGGCAGCGCCACCAGAATGATCCGGCCATACCGGACGCAATCCTCCAGCATCTCGCCCTCCGCTCCCAGGAACATGGCAATCCGGCGCAGAAAAAATCATCATTAAAATGGAGGGAATGGTAAAGCGGATCAATCGGCCATAACCAAAATGGTCCGAAAGCTGAATACTCTGTTTCATCTCACACTCCTGTAACTCGATTCATTTCCTGTATTTTTCTGACCAGCATTTCGTAATCCAGTGGCTTGCTGAAATGAGCTGTAATTCCCGCTTCCCTGCTTTTCTGGATATCTTCCTGGAAAGCATTGGCTGTCATGGCAAAAACGGGAATGGTCTGAGCATCCGGGCGTTTCAGCGTACGAATCTTGCGGGTGGCCTGAAGCCCATCCATCACCGGCATCATGATATCCATCAGAATCACATCATAAAAACCTTCTGGCGATTCTGCAAAGCAGTCCAGTGCTTCCTTTCCATTGACAGCACATGTAACTTCTGCCCCTTTTTCTTCCAGGATAACCAGGGCAATCTCCCGATTCAGCGCATTATCCTCTGCCAGAAGAATCCTCATGCCGGATAAATCTGTGACCGCCGGAAAATTCTTTGCATTCCCGCTGTCCGCTTTTTCCTGTGCTCTGAAAAATGTGAACAAAATTTTTATCGCAGTTCCCTCTCCCGGCTCTCTGTCTATCTCGATGGTTCCATTCATCAGATCCGCCAGCTTCTTCACAATAGAAAGACCCAGGCCCGCACCGGATGTATTGCTGATCATGGAACTCTGTTCCTGCTCAAAAGCTTCAAAAATATGCGTCTGAAATTCTTTGCTAATGCCGATTCCCGTATCCCGCACCAGGAATTCGTAGATTCCACGGTTGTTCCCCTCCGGGCGTTCTGATACGGAAAGCACGATCCGTCCGCCCTTCGGCGTAAACTTTACCGCATTGTTGATGATATTCACCAGAATTCTCTGCAGCTTTCCCTCATCACAAAGGACAGATGGATGCAATACATTCCGCTGGATCTCAAAATCCAATTCTCCCTGCATCATAGCCGGACGAAATAACTCCCGCAATTCTTCTGTCAGTTCATTTAAGTCTGCCGGAGCTTCTTTCAGCTGAAGTTTGTCATTTTCAATCTTAGAAAGATCCAGGACATCATTGATCAGATTCAGCAGTACGTGACCGGAACTTTTTATTTTCATCACGGAGTCCCGCACTCTCGCTTCATCATCCGGATGACGGTCAATGATATCCGCAAATCCCAGAATTGCGTTAATGGGTGTCCGGATATCGTGGGACATGTTTGCCAGAAAAACAGATTTCACTGCTCCGGCCTCCACCGCTTTTCTGGATGCTTCCTTCTCCAGTTCCAATGCCTGATTCAGGCTTGCGTTATGCTGTTCCTCCAGAAGCGTCTTCTGCCGGTCTGCCATAAAAAGATAGGCAGACAGCGTGCCCAGCACCAGACAGAACGGCTGGAACAGGCAGGTCATCTGAAGGGGAATCAAATAGGTATTCACCAGAATTGCCATGAGCGGAAGGGTGGAAAGAATCAGTGACTGCAAGAGATAATGATCTTTCCGGTACATTTTCTTATATAAAATATAAATGCCGTTTCCAAATGCTTCCAGATAATAAAACAGATTGATCACGGTAAACAGCTGAAATCCGCGGCCACGCATATACTCTCCTGACTCACTGATTTCCCATACATAACCGTTTTTCAGGGAAATGAACACCATGGCAAGCAGCAGGATCAGCGGAAGCTTTTCCAGAACCCGGAATAAGCGTCCATGCGGGGCTTCCACATAACTTCGCACAAACAGCTGCCACACAAATGGCGTGATCACGTAAACGATGAAAAACAGAAACACGATTAGGCGGAGTACCAGAATTTGCTGCAGTCTCAGAAGAAGGCTGGCAGCGAACATGGCGTCCAGCAGCACATACAACGCTACCACCATATCCAGAATCTGGTACATCCGTTTGATTTTTTCCTGCTTCATGTCATTGCAGATCTTGATAAACAGAATCAGAAGCACGATCAGCATAAACGCTGTACCGGTCAGATAGTTTGCGACCATAGATTATCCTCTTTTCAGTAAACTTTACAATTTTTCTTCCCATGAATGCATCTCTGGCATCAGAGAGATTTCAGAATCTCTGCGGCGCGGCGGATTTCTTCCTCATCTGTGCGGTAAATGGTAAACTCGCTTAAGCCTTCAAGTCCCATATGTACCCGCTCATTCCGGTAACACACGCCGCTGGGAAGCATCTTTTTCCCAGACATATGAAACGCGTGCGCTCCGGTTTTTGCTGCAAGTTCCGCAAGATTTGATGATGTTACCCCCGCACCGGCCATGATGGTCAGACTGCCGGAATGTTTCACAAGCTCTGCTAAAAGCACGCTTCCCGCAAGGCAATCAGCCTCCTGTCCCGAAGTCAGAATGGTGTTCACGCCCAGTTCTTCCGCTTTTTGCAGCGCTGCAATGGGATCCACACATACATCAAAGGCACGATGCAGGGTGATTCCACACTTTCCCGCGGCTTCGATCATCCCGCGCATCTGCTCTTCCTGAAGCGTGCCATCCGCATTCAGGCTTCCGATCACAACTCCGTCTGCGCCTGCCTGCGCAAAATGACGGATATCCTGAAGCATCTGCTGATATTCATACTCCGTGTAAAGAAAGTCCCCGAATCTTGGACGAATCAGCGTCCGGACAGGAAGTCCAGTCTCCCGTTTTATCTGCTCAAACAAAGCATATCCGGGTGTCGTTCCGCCAATGACCAGATTGGCGCACAGCTCCAGGCGCGTTGCCCCGCCCGCCTTTGCGGCCAGCGCCGATTCCACACTGTCCACGCAGACCTCTAACACATATTTTTCCATAGTTTTCCCCATTCTTCCTCGTCCGATGAACGAAGCTGATACTGCGCATAAGAAAATAACGCTTATACTGAGTATAGTACAACAGCTGACTGAACGCCAGCAGATTATTCTCTTGCCTGCTCCCCTTCCTAAGCGAAAATAACCCCGGGACTTTCTCCCAGGGTTATCATGGCCTGCTGTTTTCATATTTAACGCGTCTCTTTTTTCGCCGGCAATGGCACATTCCTGGTCAAACAGTGAATGTCTCCGCCCAGCACATTCAGCGCAAATGCGTCAATCGGGATTTCATCCATATGTCCGTTGGCCGCGCAGGTGCGGTAAGCGTACGGCGTTCCATCCGGTCCCGGTACCAGATCGGTACACGGGTTTTCATCATCATAAGACTTGGGCACCCAGAGAATCTTTTTCACGCCAAAAATTTTTTTGTGCTCCCGCTCCACTTCATCCCTGTTCAGATACGGATTGCGCTTGTTTGCCTCGGTCTCCTCTGTCGTTAGCATCACGGCGTTTCCGTTAAAGATTTCTGGATTGTTCACTTTATTACTTGCTTTATCAAGTTAATTGTTTCCTTAATCAATTCCTGCTTTGATGAATTTTTCAAATAACTTGCATAACATTTTCTTACGCTGACCATTCCAGGAATACTGCAATTCACAATGTTTTTTTGCATATCTGGTTCAAGTCTTTTCACGATACTATCTGCAGAAATGGCAACACCCAATCCCATAGCAACCAAAGTTGCAGCTGTGATCGTATTGGCTGTTCCGATTCTCTTAGATGGAACAAAATTAGACTGATTCATCCATTGCGAAAAATTAAGATATATTCCCTGTGTTGAATCTGGAATTATCATCGCAATATTTTCCAATTGCTCAAAATTTACCGGATAAGGCCTTATCCAACTTTGTTCCCTCTCTTCATCTGATAATCGGAGGACTGAGTTAGGTACAATTAAGCATAGTGTCTCGTCTGCTATTTCCTCAAATACGAAATTTACAGTATCAAGATTTGTATGACCAACAAACAAATCAATAGAACCTTCCTTCAGCATATTCATTAAGGTAATTTCTTTATTTTCCGCAAGACGAATATTTAAATCAGGATGCGTTTGTAACATTAATTGAATCAACTTTGGACCAAAGATTTGACTGTGAACTTGTCCAATGCCAATTATAACCTGCTCATGTGGATTGACTAACTCTCTTAATTCCTCAGTCAATTTCTCTTCTTCCAGAACAATGCTTCTTATCTTGGACATATAGATTTTTCCGGCATTTGTTAACTCCACGGGTGAATGGCTGCGATCGAACAGACGGACTCCAAGTTCATTTTCCAGGCGATTGATAAAAGCTGTCATCGTTGGTTGGGTAATATAAAGACGAGCTGCCGCTCTGGTTATGTTTTTCTCCTCTACAAGCACTTCCAAATATTTCAAATTGTTTAAGTTCATTGCAACCTCCTGATACGAAAAATGCAGTATAAGCGTATTTTACACTCATACTGCATTTTTATCAAATTACAAACAAATCAATTTTCGACTAATTTACACGAAAATCCTTTAAAACATCATAATTGATATCCAAACCAACACCAGGTGCCTGACTCGGACTAACGGTTCCATCCAGATTGAGGGTGACCGGATTTGTAAATGCCTCATATACCTTTGCATCGTACTGCGGCGGATAGAACTCTGCTATAGTTGCATTCGGAACTGCACAGTCAAGATGGATGTGTACCTGCTGCTGTCCATGCGGACTTAAGATAATTCCGTTTGCATCAGCCATAGCTGCCACTTTTAAGAACTCGGTAACACCACCCATGCATTCTGCATCTGGGTTCATGATACTTACAGACTGAGTGGCAATCAAATCGCGAAAGCCAAATCGAGTGGCTTCGTTTTCTCCTGCAGCAAGCGGGATGGAACATTTCTCAGATATTTTCTTATAACCGCTGTAATCGTCCTGTTCTACCGGCTCTTCAAACCAATATGGATGATATTCTTCTATCATTTTTCCGAATTCGATAGCTTCAAACGCACGATATGCGCAGTTTGCGTCTAACATAAGCTTCACATCATCTCCAATCACCTGTCTTACCGCTTTTACACGTTCAGCATCTTCTTTCATGCTCATGGCTCCGACTTTCATCTTCACAGCCTGAGCGCCCCAAGAAAGGTATTCTTCCATCTCATTCTGTAATTCTTTGATTCCCTTATCCTTGGCATAATAGCCACCAGCAATATAAAACGGGATTTTTTCTCTGCTGCCACCAATCAATCGATAAAGTGGCAATCCAGCTGCCTTTGCCTTTATATCCCAGATTGCGATATCAATTGCAGAAATTGTCCAGAGACTGTTTCCCTTACGTCCAAGGAATTTAGGAACATACATTTTCTTCCAGAGTTTTTCATGGTTAAACGGATCTTCACCGATAATGGATTTGCCGATACGCTCAGCAAAATTCACTTCCCAGCTACAGCCATATCCAGTAATCCCTTCGTCTGTTTCAATAACAAGGCGATTCAATTCATTATGGGTAAATACCACTGCTCCATTATAAATTGGCTTTTCCTTTGGCCATTTAAACTTTTCTACGTAAACATTTGTTATCTTCATTAATATCTCCTGATATCACACAATTTTAGAAACATGGAATAAAAGTCATAGTCGTTGCAACATATATCACTGTGAAAATAATGGATGCAAGCCAACCCTGCTTTATCAGAGACTTGATATCATATCCACCACAACCCATAATTGCAGGAATACAGCTGGTTGCCATCGGTGTCATAAATGCAGTAAGAGAACCGGCAGTGATCATGATCAACAGTCCAGTTGGATTTGCTCCGATGCTTTTACATACCAGAATACAGATTGGTGTAAAAATACTCATAACAGCCTGGTTCTGCATGAACTGGGTTAAAATAAACGGAATAATAAAGAAAACGGCACCGAGTACATAGCTGTTCTTTACTCCACCAATCGCAGATGATAATGTCTGACCTACTAAATCTCCTGCGCCTGTTGCTGTCAAGGCACCAGCCATTGCCAATGCACCCACCAACATACATGCAAGGTTAATTGGAAGTGCTTTAATGGCTTCATTTGTAGTAAGAACACCAAGTAATACAGTCAGACACGCACCTACAAAGCATACAACCCATGGCTGAACATGCAACTTATTGCTTAAGATAAATAATACTACAACTCCGAAAAAGATTGCAACTCCGGCAATATCTGCGAAAGGTTTTAAAGCAGCCGTCTCATTTTTTTTGAAATCAACCATTGCAATTTCCATAGGCGGAGTTTCTGGTGCAAACTTATACCCAAAGAAATAGCTCCATGCAGGCACAATAAACAGGAATAACCATCTACCCTTTGTAAAATCCATAGGTGTGAAGTTCGCCGACATACCATAACTCTCTAAGAAACCATTGTAAAGTCCTGACTGCTGGATTGCTGCGCCAAATGGAAGAATGCAGCAACAAGCAATACAGCAAAGAGCAACTGGAAACATTACTTTAGAAGGAGACACGTTGTAATCTTTACACATCTGGTCTACTAATGGGAACAGGATTGTAAACACTACCAGTGGGCTGTTCAGGAAATTAGTAAGAATTACGGCAAGGATTAAGTATGCAAGGAATGTCAATTTGAATGAACCACCTGTCAATCCTCCGATTCCGTTTGATATTTTTCCTATCAGACTTGTTTTGCTTAAACCTGCAGAAACAACAAACATGGAAAGCATAATCATAACATTCTTATTTGCAAAATAAGCTAACGCCGCATCTGGTTCCAGACACCCGGACAGAACCAGGGCTCCGATTGTGGTCATTCCGACAATACCAAGTGAAAACTTGCCGCATGCATATCCAATCATAGATAAAATAAAAATTATAATACAAATCGTAATTGTAGTTGAACTCATAGTTTTTCTCCTATCAGATTTATCAATCTGTTACTGATCGCAAACTGAACCATCAAGATTCAATCTGGCACTTACCTCATGTGGTCTAAATGGGAACTTCTCCTCAACGTTGGGAATCAAATCAATTCCAAGTCCAGGCTCCTCTGGTACCTCCAGGTATCCATTAGTAAATTTCGGGATATGATTTACCATATCTACCTGACGCAACTTTACTCCCGTTCCTGTCAGATTATCAGCAGTCGATGCTGCATATGGATTCGGATACTCTGCTACTGCAATATTCTCGGTAGCAGCACAGAACTGCAATACTGCGTTTGTAGTAATCGGGCTCATTGGGTTATGAGGCACTAGGCTGCAATGATGCGCTTCGGCCAATGTTGCTATTTTCTTTGCTCCAGTAAAGCCACCACATACAGAGATAGACGCACGGACATAACTGCATGCACCACGCTCAAGTAACATTTCAAAATCATAAAAGCTGGTAAGACGTTCACCTGTAGCAATCGGGATTCTGGAATGAGCTGCAACACGTGCCATTTCATCATAGTTATCCGGACGAATCGGGTCTTCTAAAAACATAGGATTATATTTTTCCAAATGAGAACTCACCTGAATTGCTAATCCAGGTTCAAGTCTGCGATGCATTTCAAGGCATAAATCAATATCTTCGCCAACTGCTTCACGAATTTTTCCAAGTCTACGCTCTGCATTGTAAAGTAACTGTGTGTTATTATCATGGAACGGCATGGTACGCGGCTCATCCAGGTAAAGATTTAAATGTCCCAAAGCAGTGAAGCCCTGTTCTTTCCCTTTAATGGAGTTCTCCACAAGCTCCTCTTCTGTTCTGCCTGCTGTATGATTGTATACACGAACTTTATCACGGCATTTACCGCCGAGCAGACGATAAATTGGTACTTGATAATATTTTCCAGCAATATCATACAGTGCAACATCAATTGCGGAAATGGCACCCATGATTGCTGCTCCACGGAAATGACCATATCTCTGCATATACTGCCAGTGATGCTCAATGTCTAAAGGATCCTTTCCCACAAGATACCCACCGAACATATTAATTGCTGCTGCGGATGATTCCAGTAGACCCCAGGCACCGCTTTCACCAATTCCATAAATTCCTTCATCTGTCATAATTTTAGCATAAACAGCTCTATTAGCTTTAATTACTTTGACTTCAGTGATTTTCAATACACTACCTCCTCCTTAGCAATCAAGTTCGATTTTTGGGCCCTTGTCGATTATCTAAATTTTAATTCATCTATATCATTTAGTAAAATCAATCTTTATCCATCAAACTATAGACTCAAATCTATAATTATTTTTACGTACAAAATCGAGACCCTTACCATAAAAAATCCAATGATAAATGTCCCGATTTTGCAAATTTGTAATTATGTTAATTATAGGAATATCACCAATCTTTTACTGAACCATCAAATGCTCGTTTGAATTCCCATCATCGGTCTCGGCAGCAGATTGGTGATAGCAATACAGGTCTTTCCAACCAGATCCTCCGGATCGTAATACTCGTGAATTCCGCTTAAACTCCCGGTCACCGCCTTCGCTGACCAGGCGGGTAAATACATAATCTTCAATGCCACACTGCTTTGCATGCCAGCGGAAAATATCTGCCTGGATTGCGGACAGTTTTCTATCTTTGTGGCATGGCCAATTGTGTACCCGGCCTGATCCAGCGTTACCGCTGCCCGGTTTCCATCCTCATCCATCACAATCTCTACGCCTGCATCCCGAAGGTAGGTAAACAGCACGGAAAATAAAGGTCAAGCATTTTCTCACTAGCTTCTGACCGAATGGAAAGGAGCATTTGTCATGGAATATTTTTTGAGTATTACAGAAATTTGAAAGAAATTGCCCTTTATCTTACGGACCGGCACATCGAAACCTCCTATGACCTGCTGCAGCGCCAGCAGAATTTCTGTACCGAAAAAATCCGTTATTACCGGGCTCTGGAAGAAAAAATCAACCGTAAACTCACCCTGTTATCCTCGCTCAAACACACGGTTTCTGTTCTGATGGCACCGGAACTCATTCATCTGGACGAGCGTTTTTGCTTATATTCCGACCTGGATGTTCACGATGAAATCTCCCTTGCCTATGCCTGCATGAAACTGGAAAACCAGATTAAGCAACAGGACGAACTGGTACCGGTCTATGCCTCCGACTGTTATGCCGGGGAATTTTCCCTAAACGGAAATGATCTGGAACAGACAAGGCTTCTGTTTCTGACTCAGCCGGAGAAATGTTCTGGCACGAAACAGACTGCTATGCTTCCCGTTCCTTCACCGCAATCCAGATCTCGCACTGATAATCCGGATTTGTCACATCTTCCGAAGAATACACCTCAAACTCCACATTCTCCGCATATTCATACTGGGTGCTCTGCGGGAAGAATTCCGTGACAATTCTATGGTAGGTCTCAATAAACGCATCCGGCATCTTTCCTTTGCTGGTAAATACTGCATACGTGTTCGCCGGAATGGTTACAACTTCCAGATCCTCATCCACATTTCTTCCATCGTACTCCACACCAATTCCATAAGGGAACTGCTTCGCATTCAGTTCCGAAGAAAAACAGATACCCAAAAGCCCCTTCATCCCCGCCTCTTTCGGCAGGCATGCAATCAGCCTTGCCATCGTTCCGTCTGCTCCATACTCCTGCCACATTGCAGTAATATCCGGTGTTGCTTCTGCCGACAGTGGTTTTCCAACTCTTTTTCTCTTGCACACAACCTGAAACGCGTCTCGTTTTTCAATTCTGTAATCCATTTTACTTCCTCCTGTCAAAATCAGTTTTACGGAAAGAGGAGTAAAGATCCTGACCTTGCCGCCGTGCTTTGCCTCACTCGGCGCAATGCCATGAAACCTGGTAAATGCACGGGAAAAACTCTCCGGTGTATCGTATCCGTATTTCAGGGCAATATCAATCACCTTCGCGTGCCCTTTTGACAGTTCCTCCCCCGCAAGGGAAAGCCTGCGCATACGGATATAATCCCCCAGCGAAAGACCACACAGAATCCCAAATACTCTCTGAAAATGAAACGAAGAGGAACAGGCCTGTCTTGCAGCCTCCTCGAAATCAATCTCTTCGGTTATATTCGCTTCTACATAATCAATCGCACGCTGAATTCCCTGTATCCAGTTCATCTGTCCACTCCCTCTCTGTGACTACAGTGTAGCAAAACGCTGTCGGTGTTTCCTGATTCTGTGTGCTTTGTGATGTTAGAAATTCTGTTTCTGGCACTCCATTACCATCCCCTCACACAATTCATATCCCAGCTGGGAGCTATTCAGGCACAGCGTATAATTCGATGCCATCCCCCACTTTTGATCTGTATAAAAATTATAATTGCTCCTGCGGCGCTTGTCGATGTCTTCCATCATCTTTTTTGCCTCTGCTTCCGTGACATGATACAGCTTGCAGATCCGCTCTGTTTTTTTCGGCAGATTTCCATGAATAAAGACATTTAACACATCAGTCCGGTCTTTGAGAATAAAGTCCGCATTTCTTCCAATGATTACGCAGGATTCTTTTTCCGCGATTTCCAGAATCACCTTTCGCTGTGCCTCATATACCATATCCTCCACGGATTTTCCAGTGCGGTCACGGCCTGCAAACGCATAGGCAAACAGGCCTTTTTTGGGGGACAATTCAGACTTTTCCTGAATGTATTCCGGGGAAAAGCCGGATTTTTCCGCAATCTGGCCAATGATATCCTTGTCATAATAAGCAATTCCAAGTTTCCTTGCCACTTCCTCCCCGATAAAACGTCCGCCGCTTCCAAACTCCCTGCTGATCGTAATAATTCTCTTTGCCATAGCCGATTCCTCCTTACTTCAAACAATCCACTCTGTTTGTTCTGATTTTCTTTAGAAATCCATATCCCACCAGACAGGTCATTGCCTCCGTGATTGGGAATGCCCACCAGATCAGGGACACTCCCATCTGTCCATTTCTGACAAAGACAGAAAAAATTCCGGCTAACGGCAGTATGATTACCAGCTGCCGGAGCAGGGAAATCACAAGGGACTCCAGGCCGCCATCCAGCGCCTGGTAGATTCCCTGATAGGCCACATTGATTCCTGCAAAAATAAAGCTGATGGAGATTACGTGCATAGCACTGATAAAATACGTTCTCGACTGTCCGGCATTGAACAGCGCTGCAAACGCTCCCGGAAATAATTCTGTGATCAGAATACCAAAAATCATCAGGCCAATGGTGTACAGAAGGCCATATTTAATTCCATCCCGGATTCTCTTTTTGCTTCCCATTCCGTATGCAAACGCGATGATCGGCGTGATCGCGTCTCGCAAGCCAAATGCAAGGAACAGGGCAAACTGCTGTACTTTGTAAAACAATCCGTATGCGGTCTGGGCGGATGGGCTGAATTTCAGGATCAGATTCATCACATAGATCATGAGGGGATCCAGAATGATGTTTACCACAGCACCCACAACCTGGACAATCGTGGAATACATGGAACGGCCGGTGGCCTGCAGCAGTTTCTCAAATAAGGAAAAGAAGATAATTCCGAATGAGATCATGCAGCATATCCTCAAATAACTTGTTCCCATGGAAATGACTTCCGACTCCAAGGTCTGCGATGCGATATAGGACTTTACTCCGAATATTCCAAACAACAGACAAACCACATAAATAATTGCGCCAAGGAACAAACTGTTTCCCGCCACCTTTGCCGCTTTCTTTGCATTTCCCTGTCCCAGTGTTCTTGCAAGAAGCGCGTTGGTTCCCACACCGGTTCCGATTCCGACTGCCACCATCAGCCGATTCACCGGCATATCTTTCATTTTGCTGCTCTCTGCCATTACCACTGACTCCTCCTCTTTCCTGCCATAAGAATGCGCCCGGCACATTCCTGCTCCACAGGGACTGCGCCCCAGGAAATAAAAAAGTGTGTGCTTTTCCCGCAAGCTGGACTTACGCTGATAAGCTACACACTTTTTATGGCATTCTATATTCTTTTTTAAATAAAAAACGAGCAGCAAAACTGGATTTACGCTAGTCTGCTACTCGTTCGAGGATTATTATATTTTAATTTTGGGGAAATGTCAAACGAAAATCTGCTTGCCTGACACGGTTATCTCTTTTTATAAAGAACCAGTTCCGGATCCTCCCCCTTTGCTCCGTAGGTACTGATCATGATAAAATCCATAGCGGCGAGGACTCCAAAGTACCGTTCACCACCGAATTCCGATTCCAGCTGATTGCCAAGATAGGTTTTCTCATCATCCAGGAATTTTACACATTCCCCATTTGGGAGCCTATACTCCAGATTCACGTATTTTCCAACCAGAGCATTCAGTTTCTGCACCTCTGGCATCCCTTCGATATGAAGGTCGTTGATTTCTGCGATCAGCTTTTTCTTGAATTCTTCAAACTGGCCGTGATCACTGAGCTCTTCATACCGTTTCCAGTAATCCAGTTTTGGCAGCATTTCCTTTATATAGGCGCGCGCCTGATCTTCGGAAAAGCCCTGATTCACCATGTGTTTTGTACAGACATCAATCAGTTCATCCATATCACTGTAGGTGTAGGTTCCGTCCGCATAGCACCACTTACAGTAATCTTCATTCAGACTGCCATCACGATTGTGGCTTAAAATAGTATCATCCTCCAGCGGCATTCCACAGCACTGACAAATCAGTTTTCTAGGCTCTCCCAGAAGTGTATTGATGGAAACACCAAACTCCTTCGATAAAAGCTTCAGTGTTTCGGTGTTGGGGACCGTTTCTCCATTTTCCCAGCGCGATACCGCCTGCCTTGTCACCATAATTTTCTCAGCTAATTCATCCTGTGACATTCCCCTTTGGGTACGAAGTTTATAAATAATCTTCTTTGTCTCCATAGCTCCGCCCTCCTTTAGGTATATCATACAGGAAAATTGGGGGCGATGAAAGCAACTTGCTGTTGCATTGTCCTATTTCGACTGGAATTTAAATAGCACTCAAATTCTTCTGTCTCAGAAAATCCGAAATATTTACCGCCAAAATGAACACGAGGTAATAGTAAATCCGAATTCATAATACTCATTGCATCATCCGGCACATCACCCTTTTCCCATCTTTCTTTTTGCGCCTTCATACCATAGCATTCTCCGGTATTTTTCGAAACAAAAAGCGGTACCATTGCACTGTTGTATCCACTACCCACATTCTCAAAGCAATAACTCTGATAATATTCTCTTATATAATCAATCTTATCCCATTCCTTCCCCAAAGCCTTGTATGCAATCTATTCTTTCAGCTCCATGATTAGCAAAACCGGATAACGCCTTATAGGGAACATTAAGTGTCAGTGCCTTCTTCATGTCCGACAATTCCTTGTTGCTTCTATGCTCCTGTAACGCATTCTGCACTTCCAATTTGGTAGCCTTTGAATCTAATCCACTTAACTGTTCCAAAAGCAATACCGCTCTTTCAAGATTATCTCTCGCTTCTCCGCGATAATATCCAGTCAAATGAATATGATATTCCGTCACTGGAAACCAAGCATTCAAAATCATTTCATCAATTACTTCTTCGTAAGTAACAACTCCCTTATCTGCTGCAATCAGCTTTACGATACCTTCCAGCCAGAAGAATTTATAAGAATAAGACGGATTATCAAGCATAGCAGAAAAACCCTCTATAAACAGAGAGTTACTGTACTTATCATTTAATTGAATAACGACTTCCCAATTCGCCGTACTATAGGCCGGCGTCAGCCGGCCCCGTCATCTGGGAGCGGGTGCTTCCTTGGCCGTCCCCTGCGGCGTTTGGGTTTATCCTCCGGAACCGGATTTTTGCGTGGCCGGCCCCGTTTCTTTGGTTCAGGTTTCGGAACCGGCTCAGAGAGCCCGAGTGCCTCCAGTTCCGCAAATTCGTATTCCATCGTATGGACCCAGTGTCCATCATTGGTCGCAGCATGATCCGGGGCATTGACGTCACGCCACACCTCGGACAGGTCTTCCAGAAGGTCTCCATACGACCTGGTTTCCAGGAGCCCTGCGGCGGTTGCTTTCCGGAGCATCCTGCAGGTCAGCACAGTAGCAATGAAGTTGATGAATTCCGAGCCAATGACAGAGAAATCGCCCTGTACGCAGGTACGTTCGAGGCCGAGGTCATTTTTGTACCGGTTAAAAACCTGTTCCAGCAGCCATCTGTCGGAATAACAGATATAGGCCGTTTTCGGGTCAAGATCTTCATCCGATTCGAAGATGATCACACCGAAAACACTGGATTTTTTATCATACCAGCTGTAGGAAAAGTCTTTGTTCTTTTTTCTGTTGGCAAGAAAGGCTGCTTCCTCGGCCGATGGCTTATGGCTGTCCCGGAAAGTGTAGAGATAGCAGCCGCCTTTGATCCGGCGTTTGCTGTAGAGAATGTGGCCGTCCACACCTTCGAGAACGCCGTCAAAGTCCAGTGCATGGTTATCCCTGATCCTGACATCGTTTCTTTTTACCGGCGTCAGGAAATTCAGGTCCGGGCATTCCGCCAGCTCCGTTTTGATCCTGGACTGGGGGAAGCCTTTATCAGATACAATGATGCCTTTCCGGATATCATTGTCCCGGATAAACGCAGCGTAGGAACTGGCATCAATGCTGTTGCCGGGAAAGATCTCGGCGCATACCGGTTCCATTTTCTCTATGTCATAAGCATAGAGAACCGAAACTTCCCTGCAGCCCCGCACCCTTGCCTTGCGGGAAAAGGCGGAAAGGTCATTTACGGAACTGTTATCCTGCTTAAGCATCCCGTCGATTGCGATGTGATGCTCAGCAATCACCCTGTCAGCCCGCTTCTGGTAGAAGGCCCTGCGCTTTGTACGGTCCTCCCCGAGGTGGCTGAGGAAGGAGCTTACGGTGTTTTCAGAAAGAGCCGCACCGGGATAGTACCGGCTGATAAAGGTTTTCCTGTAAAACGATGCCAGCCGGTTTGAAGATATGGACGGCCGCATTACCCGGAGGGATGCGATCGTCATGATGCTGTAAGCATCTTTGGCCGCAAAAATATCCAGCAGGTCTTCTATAAGGTCTGCCGAGACGGAGTAAACGAATGCAGAAGCACCATACTGCAGCATCTCAGGCTTTGCATCAGCCACTGGTGCATTGACCGGGACATACTTCCCGTCAACAATGTGGCCGATTACCTTTCCGTTCCTAGGCTGCGGATTGCCGCCTGGGACATATTTCACACCGGCACGGAGCCGGACTGCATAGCGGTTTGGACCATCGCGGCCGTTATCCTCGACGATGGTATTTGACGGGCGCTCGACGGCGCGGATGGAAGCAGGAACAGCCATAAAAATCCTCCTTTATATATAGTACATTATACCATATACAGTACTATATATAAAGGGATTTCCGAATTATTTTGTCAAAGAACTCAGCCCCGGTTTCTCCCGGAGGACCAGGAGAAATGGCTTAAAACCAGGCTTTGAAGAACCGGATCAAAGCTTAATCGCCGGTTAAAACTCTGGAAAAGGAGCAAAACGAACTGTTTTAGTCCTTTCCTATAGTCCGGTGAATTGGGAAACTATTATTTAATATAAAAAAAGAAAGCGCCAATCAGACGCTTTCCAATACAGAACCAATATCTCCCTCTATGCAAATGGACTGTTTCTCTATTTCATGAGGTGCAAACGCCTCATTCATATTGATGCAAGCATAGGATGCTTTTCTATTTTGATGGGTGTATTTCCAGAACGGATACTTAATGATGACCGGTGTATTCCCACCCACACCTAATTCTAAAAACAGGATTTTCATTCCTTGGTGGCGGCGCATAAAATCCTCATACCGATGAGCCGCTTCATACCATCCCTCATCCTGAACAAAGGTATTATCGCACCGAAGGTTCATCGTCATCGGCTCACCACAGACCGGACAGCGGGGGACAAGATCAGTTGGTACACGCATATTCTTCTGGTCAGCAGCCATGCGGCGAACGATTTCTTCGTTATCATATGTCTTTTGACAACATGGCTTGCTGCACTGCCACAAACCATAGTCACCTTGCGTATAAAACAGCCTCTTTTTATCAAACCCGGCAAGCTGAAACTGATGATCCACATTGGTGGTCAGCACAAAATAGTCTTTGTTTTTGACCAGCTCAAATAATTTCTCATAGACCGGCTTTGGAGCCTTTTCATAACGATTGACCATAATGTGGCGGCTCCACCACGCCCAGTGTTCTTCCAGCGTTTCAAAAGGATAGAAACCGCCGGAATACATATCCTGGATTCCATACTTCTGAATGAAGTCACCAAAATTTTTCTGGAAACGCTCACCGGAGTAAGTCAAGCCAGCGGAGGTAGACAACCCCGCTCCGGCTCCAATCACAACGGCATCTGCTTCATCGAGTGTCTGCCTCAGTCTGCTGATCCGCTCCGAGTAAGTCTCGGTAGATTTTTTTGTCAATATCCTTGAAAACATTAAAGATCACCCTCCTTATCGTGGTGTTATGCTGGAGAAACTCGGTGACTGTTTTCACAGCGATTTCAGCAGCTTCCTTATTTGGGAAATGAAATTCTCCCGTAGAAATACAACAAAAAGCGACACTGGACAACCCTTGCTGTGCCGCCAACTCCAGACAGGAGCGATAGCAGGACGCCAGTTCCTTCCGATCCCGCTGCGTGACACGCCCGCCGATGATGGGGCCGACTGTATGAAGCACATAGCGGGCTGGGAGATTATATCCCTTTGTCAGCTTTGCTTTTCCGTTCGGCTCCGGGTGTCCCTGCCTCTGCATGATCTGATTGCACTCGTCACGAAGCTCCAGTCCTGCGACTGAGTGGATCGCATTATCAATGCAACCGTGACAGGGGCAGAAGCAGCCAAGAAGCGCATCCTGTATCTCCAGAAACTCCGGCTTCAAGGGCATCGGGGGCGTACATTCATCAGACTGCGGAGCAGTCTCCGCTGGGAGTATTCATCTTTGGAAAAGCGCCTACCTGCTCTTGGTATTGGGGCATCTCCTTGATGAGTACATCAAGTGACATGCTGTATTTGTTTCAAATAGGTCATGAGGTCATTCCTCCAAAAGAAAAAGAAACGGTTGTGTGGTTACGAAACCCATCGTCAGCAATGCTATTTAAGTAGTGCGATAGAAACGTTTGCTTTGTATGCCATTCACGGAACAGGTCGGCATCCCAACGGCAGGTATCCATGCGTCCCGCAAAATACGCTGTATTGACATCCGCAAAAAAAGTGGCGAGTTTATATTCGCCATTGACATTTCCCAATTCTGCAAGTGCCTGTCGGTATCCAGTGTCCCAGAAGAATTGTCTGGAGGTGCTGGCAAAGTCTATCAAGTGTTGTTCTTCCACATTGCTGCCAGCTTTTGGGGAAGGTATTTCCAGCGGCATAGTCTGGTAATGTGCTGTCCAGCCGTCAAGGTGCAGAACACCATATTGGTTTGGATTGACCGCCAAAGCGGAGGTGACTATCTCTTGCAGCCCATTCTTACTTTCCGCAATATGCTGCAAATGGATATGCCCGCTGATATTGCACTATCCTGACGGGCGCTAAAAGCGACTGCTGCCGTAAGTATGAGCGCCGAAAGAAAAAGAAATGTCAGTCTCCCTTTCATTTGCCAAGCCGCTCCACGGCTTTGACCGGACAGATGCGGAAACAATTACCGCAGTGAAGGCAGTGGCCAGCATCAATGCTGCGGGGGATCGTATTGCTGATACACCCCGCCGGACAAACACTTCGGCAACCCTGGCAGCCGATACACTTCTCCGGAACGATATGGTACCCGTTTTCTTGGGCTGTCACGCCGCCAAAGGAAAAGCTCTGGCGATAGGGCGGAAGCTGCCCCAGATCAAAATACTCGCCCTCGCCCTGATAGATTTGAAAGACCTCCAGTGCCTCCCGGCTTTTTTCCGTGGGGTAAATCTTAGCCATGTACGGGTTTTTCTCGAAAATCTCTCCCAGCCGGTCTTTTCCGATGTTCCGCACTGCGCCCCGCAGGGAAATTGCCAAGGTGGATAGGGTATCGCTCCCTTTCATGCCGGAAAGCGCCACAAAAGGCTTTGCCGTCAGACGGTCATAGAAGGACTTGCCTCTCGCAGTTAGGAAGTAAAGCCCGCCGTCATCCGCCAGCATCAGGTCGATCACACAGGTCTGCGGCAGACCGTTTTCATCCAGGGTCGCAAAAACAGCGGAATGGATCTGGCGCTGTAAAAGCTGTAAAAGCTCAAGTGTAGTCATTTTATCATGTATAATCCAATCATATTAAAATGTGATTGGATTTCTCCTTTCTCCCAGGTTCTACCGGGTAATTCACCTCTATGCTGATATTGTACGGCAGGGCCTATCTTCCGTAAAGTACGCACAAAATTGTGCTATGGTTACCAATCGGTAACAATTAAAGCGCAGCGATCCATCGGCCAGCCTCCCGCCCTAAGGTCTGCGCCATGCTGATACTCTGCCCTGGGAGAGATGTGGTGTACTGGAACCCAAACCGGCCACCGCTACAATTCCCGGTGGCAAACAAGCCGGGGATTGGCTCAAAATCTTCTCCCAAGACCTGTTGATGTTCGTCGATCATCAATCCACTGACCGTTACCAGCAGTTTCAAAGACTGCCCACCTGGGGTATGACTGTCTTTCCGTGTCCCGCAGGCATAAAAGGGGGGCTGTTCAATGGGAAAGAGCAGATGGGCGTCTTTCCCAAAGTCCGTGTCCCGTCCAGTGTGGCACATGGCATTGTAGCGGGCAATTTCCTGCAAGAAGGTCTGCCGGTCTTCCTGCATTTCAAATAAGGAAGCAGCCAGTTCCTCCAGTGTGTCCCCACAGTACAACGGGCGTACTGCCCCGGCCTTGTCTTGAACCTGAACGCTCTTACCCTGACTTTGTCGGGCCTGTTCCAATGCCCGATCCAATTTTTCACACTCTTTTGGATCGGTATAGTCAAATACCGCATGACAAGGAGCCTGATAGGTTACTTGGTCCCGAATGCGGCTGTCAAAGATTCCCCAAAGCATTCCGTTTGGCTGTCTGGCGCCGGGGATGGCAGCCAGGATATGGGTGCCGAAGCCTTCGTCAGAATACCGCTTTCCATGTTTGTTGACCCGTAAGACAGCAGTGGAGCCGATAAGGTCAAAACCAGGGAAGGAGTAGTTTCCTCCCATAGCGGCGTGGGAGCGGGGTTCCAATCTGCCGCCTGCCCAAGTTCCCATCTGGATGCCGCTACCATCCCAACCATGACCGCTCCAGTCTCCCCCGTCAATGAGATCGGCGGACTCAGCCAGAAGATCCCGGCACATCTCCACATTTTTACTGTAATCCCCGGCGGCCAAAAGCACGCCTTTTGCGGCCTGGAACCGACAGTAAGTACCATCAGGAAGCCGCCCAATTACACCGGTCACACATCCAGCGGCTTTTGTCAGCTGACAAGCTTTGGTTCCGAAGAAAAACCGGGCACCTCGCTCCCGTGCCAACCGTTGATTTCCCTTTACCGCCTTGTTTTGTAGAGCCACCCCCATATTAGGCGTACCGGGCCAGGCTTTCAGACCGTTGAGGGACTTGGGAAAGTTGGGGCTGGGTGGAATCAGCATGGGATGGATGTGATCCTGTTCCTCTTGAGAAAGAGGTTCCAGAAACCAGTCAAAGCAATCCCCGCATTGCTGGGCATAGGTGCGGATCAGGCGGACATTGGAGCGGTTCCCGGTGCGCAGTTGCCAATCGTTAACAAACTCATCCACTTCTACGGGCGGTACGCCGTGCTTGGCCTGCCACTTTGAGTTAATGTGGCCGATTTCTCCAATTCCCAATACCCACTGCTTTTCCTCGCCCTGCTGCTCCAGCACAATTACCGAAACGCCTGCCTCGGCAGAGGCTCTGGCAGCACAAGTACCAGCGTGGCCTGCACCGATAATGATGACATCTGCCTGTTCATGCCTGACGATCTTCTCATCTGGAATGGGTTCCGGCGGCTGTGCCCAAGGAAACTTTGTCATATTTTTCCTCCTTGCTGCGCAGTAGAAGATGCGCTATCTTGCCTCATAATGGTGCGCAGAGCATTCCCGCACCGTTTATATACCAGGTAAGTTGCCAGTGAGGTGATGCCATGTTTCACAAGATTAAATGGAAACACCCCATATATCATCAGTGTCAAACTGTCATGAACCAACGGATTGACGGTAGAGCCCATCTCAATAATGGTCTCCATTGGCATTCCGTATAGGAAGGAATACATCGGAAACGCCACATATGCGTTCAAGAAAATACATACAATACTGACCAGCACAGTAGAGATACTCAGGGCAGCAAGGGCTCCCCACTTGGTATGCCAGTGTTGGTAGATCAGAGCCGCAGGCAAGACAAAAGCGCAGCTGCCAATCAGATTCATAAGTTCCCCCACAAAAGCGGTCTCCGTTCCTTGAAGCAGCACCTTCAGCAGAAGTTTTACGGCAATCACCCCACCGCCGCTGATAGGTCCCAGAAAGAACCCCGCAAACAGGGCTGGAAGTTCTGAGATGTCAAACTTCAGGAATGTGGGAGCAAAGGGCAGCGGCACATTGATGGACATGAGAACGGCGGAGAGCGCACCCAGCATACTGATAAACGCAATAGTTTTTACATTAAGTTGTTTGGTTTTCATAAAAGTCTCGCTCCTTTGTGTCGAGGGGATAAAAAAGACTCTGAAGGATAATCCTCCAGAGCCTTTTTTATCTTCTTTCATCCGGACTGTACCGTCGGTATCGGAATTACACCGATTCATGCCTTGCGGCTTGCGGACTATACCGCCGGTGGGGAATTGCACCCCGCCCCGAAGATTGTTATGGATTTTTTTACAGGTTGTACTCCTGGGGAGGGTTGCCGGAGAAGTCGGCAATTACCGCATGGGCATTAGCCAGATAGAACACCTCGAAGATGGGGTTGTCAGCAGTCTGATACTGTCCCTTGACGATGGGGTTCTGGATGCACATCTCCTTGACAGCCATGTTGTTCTCAAAGACCGCCTTGCCATTCAGACGAATCCATGCATAGGTAGGGCTGGACACGGAGATCTCCACTTCAGGGTTAGCCTGCATATCCTTGAAAACATCCTTCTGATTGTTGGTGCAGAACCAGAGCTTTCCGTCCTGCTCCCCAGCGAACATGAAGGGGCGGCACTTTGCCTTTCCGTCCCGACCTACAGTGGCCAGATACTGCACAGGGTTCTCATTCAGGAATTTAACAACTTCGTTCATAGTAATTTACCTCCGAATTTTTTATTCAAAGAGATATTCCCTTTGTTTGTTAATTAAATTGTATCAACACTTTTTATTGCTGTGAAGTACGCACAATATTGTGGTATAGTTACCAACTGGTAACAATTAGACGATTACCTAAAGGAAACAATTTGATGTTTTCGGGAGTTTTTAGCGTTTGATGGGATAAAAAAATTTTTTAATTTCTTGACACTCACGTTGCGCTTACGGTAATATAGGGCTATACAACCCAAAAAGAAACTATAGAAGAACGGAGGGATCACATGGCAACCGTAACAAAAGAACTTCCGGCTTGTCCGGTGGAAACAACGCTCACTTTGATCAGTGATAAGTGGAAAGTGCTGGTTCTTCGGGATTTAATGCCGGGAACCAAACGCTTCGGCGAATTAAAAAAATCTATCGGCAATGTAAGCCAGAAGGTATTGACAGCGCAGCTTCGTCAAATGGAGGAAAATGGACTGCTGATTCGCACTGTGTATCCAGAGGTTCCGCCGCGTGTGGAATACACATTAACGGAATTGGGATATAGTTTGAAACCTATTTTGGACGCAATGTGGAACTGGGGAGAAAATTACAAGGCACAGAATGAGTAAGTACAACTAATTTTGCAAGCAATGGAAAGGGATATCCTTTTGCCTTCCGCATGATCCTTTACCGCTCCTGCACTTCCTTGCCGCTCATATGTTCAATTTCGATTTTGAAAATCTGCACCGCTTTCCCGGCCTGAGCAATTTCTTCATCAACCAGCTGTTCGTTCGGATAATATTTCATTGCAAACCGTTTTAAGAACGCCGTTGCTTTTTCTCCAGCTTCCATCAGATGACATCTACCAAATACAACGACACTCTGCATAAACGGTGCCCAGGCCTCTTCCTTAATGGTTTCATTTCCATAAACCGTAAAGCATATCTTGTCGTTGGCTCGCAAAGCATCTACTTTGTGTCCTGCCCGTGCCCCATGAAAATAGATTTTCTGGTTCTCCCTGTCATAAAAATAATTGACCGGAATCGCATAGGGATAACCATCATCTCCATTCACTGCAAGAACACCTCTCCGGCTGTTCTGCAAAAGATTTTCCGCTGCGTTGATATCAATTTCATTTCTCTTTTTCCGAATTGTCCGAAACATAATTTTCCTCCTTAACTTGTCCTATTTCGATTTTACTCCCGAAACATTTGTACCAGATTGCACAGAAGTTTGATTCCGTAAAGAATGATCACCGCCCCACAGGTTCTGCATCCCAATTGGCGCCACATAAGCAAGTCCCAACGACAGACCCTGAAGCTAAACTGGTATCATGTTCGGATAAAACCTCCTTCGTCAATTGCTTCCTGAAGCTTCTGAAAGAACATTCCCGCATGATAGCCATCCGCTACCGCGTGCGCGATCATCATATTTACCGGCATCAGAATCTTTTCCCCGGATTTTTCGTATTTTCCCATGGTAATGATTGGGAAATACGCAGGTTCTGTGCTACCTAAGGTTCTGCTGCCAAATGCTGTAAATGCGGCCCATGGCACACAGGAAATGCAGTAAAAATTAGCTGGCTGACCTGCTTTGGCCTTGATGCCTTTTTTCTTCTGCCCTTCTTCCATATCCTTCGTGATTTCCCGGTAAAAGACCTCAAAATCATCAGAATACTCCGTCCAACAGTCAGAAAAAGTCTTATCATCCTCATGAAAAATCGTGTAGTTAGGAACGACCTGATCCCACACGCACAAATTTCCTTCCGCATCTTTAAACATGCGAAAATTCTCCATCTGATTTAATACTTTTGTCACCAGATAAATGAGGGATGGATAAAATTTGTGGCCGCTTTCATGACAAAAATCCAGCAGCTTTTTCACATCAATGGGTACCGTCATGTTGCACTCAATTTTTAATTTTTCTGTATAATATCGATAATGTTCCCTGCGCGGCCAGGTGGTCATATCGATTTTTCTGTAACCTGTCATCCTGTTTCATTCCACCCTTCCTAAAATTTCCAGCAACTGATAAACTGCACCTGCAGTTACATGCAAAAATTCAACATACTCTCCCAGTGTTTACAGCAGATCCAGCAGCGCTGCATAGACTGGCTCATTCTGCTTTACCACCAGCATCAGCTCTTCCTTTGCTCCGTTTAACTGATGGAACAGTCTCCGCACCGACCAGTCTTTCGAACACAGATATCCCTGCTTATCATAAAAATACCGCTGATCCAGTACCATTGCAAGACAATCTGCAGAAACTGCCGATCCTTTTTCCCTCGAAAGCACTTCATACCCCCGATGCTGGGCATCTTTTAAAAGTAATTCTTCCTCCCGCTCATCATTGGCATACAGCACCGTGACATGCGGAAAATGCCGTCCTGCCTTTCGCTCCGGGAGATGTATCATGTTCTGGATAAAGGAAGATAATTCCGCATTGGTCCGGATCCGGTTCGTCAGCCGGAAACTCTGAATTCCGGGAATCTGTTCCAGGGCATGCGCTGTGCCACAATCCATCTCTTCCGGCGAAATCATATCCTCACAGTCACTAGAAAAAATGACCGGGCGGTTTCCGCAATGCTGCAGAATGTATTCCAGTTTTTCTTTAGAAAGCAGATGCGCTTCATCTACAAAAACAGCACTCGATCCCGTAAGGAGATCGGATATCATCTCACTGTCCGACAGATATTTCACCCGCCGCAGCCGCTCATGCAAAACCTTCCATTTTTCCCCGGCCTCCCCGCAGTGGATCATGCAGACCTGTTGCCTTGCAGAAAGCTTCATAGCCATATCGTAAAGAAGCAGGGTCTTTCCCGTTCCAGGAAGCCCCCGAAACCAATAGTAACCGGTCCTTTCCAGACGGATTTTCTTTAAAATCTGCCGCTCAATATCCCGCTGCTGGGCCGTCAGAAAATATTCTTTTTTCAAAAATCGGGATGGTTCTGTCAATGGAGAAATCAGAAACAGCTCTGCCTGAAACAGTGTCTCTGCATCTCCCTTGTAATCCTCACTTTCATTCCGCAGGTCACTGCACAGCTGCTCCCAGTCTGTATCCACAAGATGATCATGGTTCGTCAGGCGCACCAGACGGTTCTGACTGCTGATATAGGTGTAAGACCGGATTGGCCTCCCCAGCACCGACAGGTAATACCGGTTCTGGATCAGCTGCCTGCGCATGGCCTCCTCCGACACCGCTCCGCTTTTCAGTTCAATGTTGATGATCTGGTCTTCTTTTATCTGAAGAAGGTCAAATTCCTTTCCCAGCCGCGGAATCTGAAACGAATAAAAAAAGCGCAGCCCGCATACATCCTGCATCCGTGCTTCCAGCTGTTCCACTAGTTTTTTCAGACTGTCCAGTTCCCACTCCCGCATTTTTAACGGTTTTTCCCGTTTGGACAGCTGACGCTCCATTTTGGAAAGCTGCGCCAGATTCTGCTTTCTGGTAATGGCATAAATTGAAATTGATTTCATAAATAAACTCCAGATTTTTTACTGTTACCATGTTATGCGCGAATCATCCAGGTTTCTGCCTGTTCTGCTCCCGCATACTGTAGAAATGCTTGTTTCCTTCCATATTGGTCCGGATAACCGGAAGCACTTTCGTGTCCAGATAATTCCAGAAGGTGTCGGAAGATGGCTTTACCTCTGCTGTAAAATGAAGACAGCCCAGCCTGATCTCCGGGTAGGTTTTTACTAAGGACGGGTCTATGGTTATCGTTTTATTCATAATTCTCTCCTCCGTAAAACCACGTCTTATCCCTGCGCCTGTTACACCGTCTCCCTCAGCATCTCATAAAACCGCTCCGCCGCCCGGCTGAACACGGCATGTTTCTTCCAGACCAGTGCCAGATGCGTTGGGAGCTGCGGATCTAACGGCAGGAAGCAGACATCTGGATCCAGCACTGGGGCAAGCAAATCCCGGGTTGTGAGGAAATATCCCATTCCCTGCTGCACAAACGGCACCGGACTGCCATGAACTACATTGTAGGTGGCCGCAATCTGCAGATGCTCCGGATCTGTCCCAGCCCAGTGGGCAATGAGATTCTGCAGGCCAATACGCTGGTGCATGATGAGCGGAATACTTCGAATCTCAGCTCGGCTTAAAGCCTTCTTTTTTGCCAACGGATCACTTTTTGGCATGAGCACGCCCCACTCCGAAGTCTCTTTCAGCGAAAGGAAATCATATTTTACATTATCAATCGGTTCCAGCATCACAGCAAAATCCAGCGTTCCGTGATTCAGCCGTTCCGACACATCCATGGCATCGCCGCTGAAAAAATGAAAATGCACGCCCGGACATTCCCTGCGAAGTTTTGCCGCGACACGCAGTACCGAAGCCGGCGTACTGCCGCCCAGATCAATATCTCCAATGATTTCTTCCGAATCGGTGCTGATCTCCTGCTCCGTCTTCTCCACCAATTCAATGATTTCCTCTGCCCGTTTACGAAGCAGAACGCCATCTTCCGTCAGCGTGACTTTTCGTTTTCCACGTATCAGAAGCTGCTTCCCCAGCTTTTTTTCCAGATCCATAAGCTGCCTGGACAAAGATGGCTGCGCGATATGCAGATACTCTGCCGCCCGCGTAATATTCTCTTCCCGCGCCACCGCCAAAAAATAGCGAAGCTCTCTTATTTCCATTCCACTCCCCCTCTCCGTTTTATCATTCATATTAGCTATATTTTACCATAGATAATCAGTATTTGCTATTATTCGTATTCGAAATTATACTATGTTTCACAATAAAAAGGAAAATCTATCCTTACCAAGGAGGTGTTTTCATGAGCCCAAACAGAAAAACAAAGAAACTAGACATGCTGAATGGCCCTATCTGGAACAAGCTTCCGCAATACGCGATTCCGGTGGCTGCCACCGGGATTCTGGAGCAGCTGTTCAACGCATCCGATCTGTCCATTGTCGGAAACTTTGCCAGTACCGACCGCACGGTAGCCATTGCCGCCGTCGGCGCAAACAGTTCGGTGATTGGGGTCATTTTAAATTTATTCATCGGCCTTTCCCTGGGAAGCAATGTTGTAATCGCCAATGCCATTGGCCGCGGCGATAAAAAACAGGTGGAACAGGCAGTCCATACCTCCGTTGTGGCATCCTTCCTGGGCGGACTGCTGGTTGCCCTGCTTGGAGAATTATGTGTCGAAAACCTGTTCCAGCTGCTGCACATCCCCGATGAGGTCATGCCTTACGCGCTTTTGTACATTCGCATTTACCTGCTGGGACTTCCGGTCATCTTTCTTTATAATGTAAAATCCGCCAATCCCACGCGCATGAAAGAAAATCTGGATATTTTTGATTTCGAACTAAATGAAAAAGAAATGAAGGCGATCGCCTCACTGGATACCGGACACAGCTGCTTTGGAGAAAGAAAAACTGCAGAGCAGGTGAAAGGATTCCTGGATATAGCACAAACTTATCAGGTTTAATTTTTACAAAAAGGCTCAGGCTGGAAGATACAAATGATAAATATATCTCCATGGCCCGCGCCTTTTTGTATATTTAAGAACATTTAGATTTAATAAATGCAATGATATCATCCTTGTCTTCATTGCTATATGGGAAATGTATCCACCATACGTCACCAATATTATACTTTCATTTCTATTAAGTGTCAATCTTATAACATTTCTGCCATTATTGCTTCTCATCCAGATATGCATTTAAAAACCACGCCGCCAGACTGTTCGGCCGGATATTCTTTCTTGCCTCTTCCGGTGAAAACCATTTGCAGCGGTCGATTTCCTGATTGATATGCAGTGCTTTTGCGTTATCTACATAGGCAGTGAAATTGCACATCAGCGTGTTGGATGGTTCAAAAAAGCGGGTGCGGTTGAATTTCATGCGGGTTACGTGAAGCCCCGTTTCTTCCAGAACTTCCCGCACCACAGCATCTTCTTCTGCCTCACCCTGGTTCACATAGCCTGCCACCAGAATGTACGTTGGCTTTCCATACTGCTGAATCAGAAGAACTTTCCCAGTTTCCTCATCCGTCACGATCATGCTGACCGCCACATTGTACATTGGAAAGCGGTACTGTTGGCACCGGGAACAATAGGGCACAATTCCTTCTCCCTCCAGCTCTTTTTCCATCAACTCCGCACCACATTCATAACAGTGTTTCTGAATCATTCCTTTATGCTGCCACTCAAAATGTGTTGAAATAGACTCAAACACATCGAGAAATTGAAGTCCTTGCGGATACTTCTTACTGCTTCAATGTGTATGCTTTGGCGATTATAAACAATACGCTACTCACAAGTTCTTGTACACTCCACAGTCGTAAATTCCTGCGATAGCCCGCAGTACATACTTACGTTTGCTTTCATTATGCAACTTCGTAAGTTAAAGCATCTCTTAGATTAAGAGCAGCATTAAAATCCCTATCCTCGACATAGCCACAATCACAACGGTATATTCTATCTGAAAGCTTCAAATCTTTCTTGATAGCACCACAACAGTGACATATTTTGGATGATGGATACCATCTGTCTACGACTCTTAATTCAATACCATTTTCATCACACTTAGCTTTAAGCTTAGTTCTAAATTCATAGAACTTTTGTGATGCAACGGCTTTTGATAGATGTCTGTTCTTCATCATTCCGGATACATTCAAATCTTCAATCGTTATATAAGATGGCTTGGCTTTCACTATCTCGGTTATTGATTTATTGATATAGTCAGTACGGATATTATCTATTTTATGATGAAGTCTTTGCACTTTGAGCTTTTGCTTTTGTATATTCTTTTGAGCGGACTCTCCTTTCTTTAAATTCTCATACTTGCGTGAGAGACATCTTTGTTCTCTGCGCAATTTCTTTTCCAATTTTTTAACTCTTGCTGACTTATTGATATTTTTATAAGTTTTACCATTAGAAACAATCGCCAAGTCTTTCAAACCCAGGTCAATTCCTATACCGTCATTGCTATTATTAGCAATCTTAGCGTCGGGAATTTCCACAAGAACTGACACATAATATTTGCCTGCTTTGATGGATACTGTACCGCTTTTGATTTTCCATCCGTCTTTAGTTGTTGGTATATAGCCTTTTTCTTTCATGCGTACCCAACCTAAAGTGGGTATGTTCAACCTATGTCTCTCGCATCTACAATCTTTAGGATTATTCTTTACGAAATACATTTTTACATCAGATTTACCTTTCTTTTTGAAATTAGGAAAAGCACTTTGATGTTTAAAAAATCTTGTAAATGCAGTACATCCATCTTCAATAGACTTTTTTACAGCTTTTGAATACGCTTCTTTCATCCATACTTTTTCAGGATTATTAGGAATGTACTCATTATTGAGCCATACGCTAAAACTCTTGCCAGTCATAAACTTTTCACCTTTATCGTATAAAGCTTTGTTGTGACCGAGATAGAAGTTGTAAACATATCTACAAGTGCCGATAGTCTTGTTAATCTTGATTTTTTGCTCGACTGTCGGATTTATTTCCGTTTTGAAGCTCTTTAGCAATTTCCTCATCCCCTTCTATTTGTTTTTTATACTTACGAAGACCGTACAATCTACAAGAAAAAACGTGAAGTATAGATACAATATCCTGTACAAGTTCTTCTTGCGGTGATAGTTCTTCATTATTCACTACCACTATGGTTGTATTAAACTTCATACAGAATTTTTCAAACCAATCATAGCCAAATCTGACAAATCTATCTTTATGTGTAACTATGATAGTTTTGATTTTTTGTTCCATTACTTCATCTAATAATTGATTCCACTTTTTACGATTGTAGTTAAGCCCACTTCCATACTCTTCAATACATTGATCTACAATGATACCTTTAGCATTGCAAAACTGACGTAAAAAAGTTATTTGGTTTTGTAAATCATCTTTTTGGTTTCTTGTAGATACTCTGGCATAAATAACAATCTGACGATTATCGTTTTCAGTATTTATGCCCTTAAACTGAAGATATTGGTCATAAGTATAATAACGCCTATCAGTCGGAGTCCGATTTGCTTTCAGAATCCCCTCTCTATCCCAACGTTGTAACGTTTTGACTGAGACGCCCAATAATTCAGCAAAATCTTTTGGTTTGTAATTAGTGATATTAGATGTGTTCATAACAATATCCCCCCATGAGTATATTTCAACACATTTAATCGCTATTGACAATGATTTTGATTACTTAAAGTTTCCTTTTTCTAACAAACCGCTATTTCCATATCATGCAAAAACAGCCTTAAAATCCCCACGGAAGATACGCCGCCAGAACTGCCAATACCACAGATGGCAGCATATTTGCCACACTCACTTTCTTTCCCCAGATCAGATTGACTCCAATGCAGAAGATCAGCAAAGATCCAACCAGGGACAGATAGGCCAGAGCCAGTTCTGTCATAACCGGTGACAGTAACCCAGCTAACAACGTAATGCTTCCTTCAAACACAAACACGGGAATGGCAGAAAATGCACAGCCGCGTCCCATAGATGATGTCATCACTGCAATGATAATAAAGTCCAGAACAGATTTAACCGCCAGCGTAGAATAATCATGCAGCAGTCCGTCCTGGATCGAGCCAACAATGGCCATAGCTCCAATGGATACGGTCAGAGAAGCAGTCACAAAGGCATTGACAAACTCTGCGTCTTTGCTGTTTCCGGTTTTCTTCTTCAGCCATTCACCAAAATATTCAAAGCCACGTTCAATTCTAATCAGCTCCCCTATGACGGTTCCAATTGCCAGACAAAGTACCACCAGCATGGACTTTCCGCTGCTGATTTTTCCCCCATCAATCGAAAGCATTCCCTCCATGGCCCCGGCAATTCCGATGAATAACACGCTGACACCGCAGGCTTTATTTAACGCCTCCTGCTGCTCCGTGCGAAACAGCCTGCCTGTGAAATGCCCTACCATGCCGCCAGCTATAATACTGACACTGTTTATAATGGTTCCCAATCCCGTCATAATTCTTCCAGCTCCTTACACACATTCTTTTGTACCTCACTCGTTTCATTCTGATATACAGAAAGCCGCCACACATACAAGGTGCGGCGGCCTTCTGTCATCGTCCTACAGTCTGTAAATGCTTCTGGCATTTACAATTCTGTTTCAACATTTTTCTTCCTATTTGTGCTTCGGTACCATAACTTCCATACCGCCCATATACGGCTGCAGCACTTTCGGGATCTTGACAGTGCCATCTGCCTGCAGGTTGTTCTCCAGGAATGCGATCAGCATACGCGGCGGAGCAACTACGGTATTGTTTAAAGTATGAGCGAAGTACTTTCCGTCCGGTCCGTCTACACGGATCTTTAAGCGGCGTGCCTGTGCGTCTCCTAAGTTGGAGCAGGAACCTACCTCAAAGTACTTCTTCTGACGCGGAGACCATGCCTCTACGTCGCAGGATTTTACCTTTAAGTCTGCCAGGTCACCAGAGCAGCACTCCAGGGTACGAACCGGGATGTCCATGGAACGGAACAGATCTACGGTGTTCTGCCATAATTTGTCGTACCAGATCTTGGACTCTTCCGGCTTGCAGACAACAATCATCTCCTGCTTCTCGAACTGGTGGATACGGTATACGCCACGCTCCTCGATGCCGTGAGCGCCTTTCTCCTTACGGAAGCACGGAGAATAGCTAGTCAAGGTCTTCGGAAGCTCGTTCTCCGGAGTGATGGTGTCGATGAATTTACCGATCATGGAATGCTCACTGGTACCGATCAGGTACAGGTCCTCACCCTCGATCTTGTACATCATAGCGTCCATCTCTGCAAAGGACATAACGCCGGTTACGACGTTGCTGCGGATCATGAACGGCGGAATGCAGTAGGTGAAACCGCGGTCGATCATGAAATCACGCGCGTAAGAAATGACTGCGGAATGAAGTCTTGCGATATCGCCCATCAGGTAGTAGAAGCCGTTTCCTGCTACTTTGCCTGCTGCGTCTAAGTCGATGCCGTCGAAGGTCTTCATGATATCGGTATGGTACGGAATCTCAAAATCCGGTACGAACGGATCACCGAATTTCTCGATTTCTACGTTCTGGCTGTCGTCTTTACCGATCGGTACGCTCGGATCGATGATGTTCGGAATGGTCATCATGATCTTTAATACCTTTGCTTCCAACTCGGTCTCCTGAGCCTCCAGCTCTGCCAGGCGTGCTGCGTTTGCTGCTACCTGAGCCTTGACCTCTTCTGCCTCGTCCTTCTTACCCTGTCCCATTAACTGGCCAATCTGCTTGGACAGCTTGTTGCGGGATGCACGAAGGTTGTCAGCCTCTGCCTTAGCTGCACGGTTCTTCGCGTCCAGCTCGATGACCTCGTCAACCAGCGGAAGCTTCTCAAACTGGAACTTGTTCTCGATATTCTTCTTTACGATGTCCGGATTCTCGCGGACAAACTTCAAATCTAACATTTTTTCCTCCTGTATACGTTTCCCTGTTCCCGACCACAAAGCGCGCCTGGAAACAAAAAATGTAGTATAATCAGATTCGATTATACTACATTTCTACCGGGTTGGAAACCCCTAATTCAATTAATCCAGCTCGTAAACATCGCCGTACTTCGCCTCAAAGGACTCCTTGTCGGCCGGTACTTCGATCTCGCCATCAATGATTTTCTGTTTTACTTCCTCAACCTCTGCTACGACATCATCTGCGATCAGATCCTTGCTCGGCGCAATATCGACACCGCCCTCTGCCAGATCGTAGGTGTGTACGCTGCTCTCCAGAGTACCGTTTACCAGGGACTCAATGGCATCATATACAGCGTTATCCACACGCTTCATTGCGGAAGTCAGAACGGTGTCCGGGGAGATGCTGGACTGGTCACTGTCTACGCCGATTGCGTAAACACCAGCCTCGTGGCAGGCCTCGATCACGCCAAGACCGGTTGCTGCTGCTGCGTGGAAGATCACATCCGCACCGTTAGTAATAGCGGTATTTGCCATGGTCTTTCCAGTTGCCGCATCACCAAAGGAGTTTGCGTTAAACTGCTGAATCTTCACATCCGGTTTTGCGTCCAGGGCACCTGCACAGTAACCGTAGCCGAACTGGTTCATGGTCTCATTCGCCATACCTGCCACGTAACCAATGTTATTGGTCTTGGTGGTCTTACCAGCTACATAGCCAGCCAGGTAAGATGCTTGCTCTGCGCGGAACATCAGACAGGTCACGTTCGGAAGGTCAATGGTCGCGTCATCTACGATGGCAAACTTGATATCCGGGTTCTGCTCTGCAGCGTTTCTGGTTGCGTCTGCCAGCATGTAACCGATGCTGATGATCATGTCGTATTCCTCATCTGCGAAGGTCTCCAGGTTCGGAGCATAGTCTGCGTCCGTGCTGGACTCCAGGTAGTTTACGGTCACGCCGAAATCCTTGCCTGCGCGCTCCATGCCTTCCCATGCAGTCTGGTTGAAAGAACCATCGTTAACACCACCCACATCGGTAACCAGGCCGATTTTTAAATCGGATGTGTCCTTCGCTGCTGCGGATCCGCTCTCCGCGGTATTATTATTTTCTGTGGTGCTGATGTTGGAACCACCGCATGCCACAAGAGACATACACATTGCTGCTGCCATCATAAGAGCTGTAATTCTTCTTTTCATTCTGTCCTCCAATCATCCTCTTTTCTGCAGTCTCAAAATGACCGTTGTAGGTTATACCATAAAAGGAGGCGGATGAAAAGGACACATGGCAGTTTTTCATGCTGTTTTAAAATTTTTTATTTCAGACGGTCCAGAATGGAGTATCCGATGGTGCCCTCCGGCATCTTCACGCCGAAATCATCGGCAATGGTTGCTCCGATGATGGCGAAGGTGTCGGTCTCCGGCAGCTCTCCGCTTTCCTTGAATGCCTTGGAGTATGCAAGGAACGGGACACGCTCGCGGGTGTGGTCGGTTCCGGTGTAGGTCGGGTCATTTCCGTGGTCCGCGGTGATGATGAGAAGATCATCTTCGCGCAGAGTGTCGAGCAGTACGCCCAGATTCACATCGAATTTCTCAATCTCCTGCGCGTAGCCGGACGGATTTCTCCGATGGCCCCACAGGGCATCGAAGTCGACCAGGTTCACAAAGCAGAGACCGTGGAAGTCTTTCTTTGCCACGTCGATGGTCTGCTCCATGCCATGCACGGAGCTCTTGGACTTGTAAGCCTCGGTGATGCCCTCTCCTACAAAGATATCATTGATCTTTCCGATGGAAATAACATCATATCCTGCATCCTTTAACGCATTCAGCGCAGTCGGCCCGAAGGGCTTTAACGCATAGTCGTGGCGGTTGCTGGTGCGCTTGAATTCGCCCTTCTTTTTGCCCACATATGGTCTGGCAATGACACGGCCAACCTTCCACTCGTCCTTCATGGTGAGCTCTCTGGCAATTTCACAGCAGCGGTACAGCTCGTCAAGGCCAAAGGTCTCCTCGTTGCCGCAGATCTGCAGAACGGAATCCGCAGAGGTATACACGATCATATGGCCGGTGGCAATCTCCTCTTCTGCCAGCTCATCCAGAATCTCGGTACCGCTGGCACTCTTGTTTCCGATGACTTTATGTCCGGTGCGCTTCTCCAGCTCTTTGATGAGTTCCGGCGGGAATCCATGCTCGGTGAAGGTCTGAAACGGCTTTTTCACCTCCAGGCCCATCATCTCCCAGTGTCCGGTCATGGTGTCTTTGCCAAGACTCTTCTCACGCAGCTTGCCATAATAGCCCAGTGCCTTTTCCACCGGAGCCACCTGTTTGAGCGGGGTCAGATTCGCCATTCCAAGCTTCTGAAGATTCGGAATGGTAAAGGTATCAACAGACTCAGAAATATGGCCCAGAGTATTCACCCCGATATCTCCGAAATCGGCAGAATCTGGCATGGCTCCCACTCCAAGGGAATCCATGACTACTACGAAAACTCTCTTAAATTTTTCCATGCTATCCTCCTTTTCCACGTGCCCACCCCGGCGGCGTCAAATTCCTGTGTTCCCCAAACATTTGCCCACACACCGTCTCACCTTCCGACCTGTACACGTTGTTCTATTATTTCAAATTATTCGGTCCAAATCCCAGCGGCAGCAGTTCTTTGAGCGTAAAGATCTCATACTGCTCTTTCGATGTTGCCAGAATGATCTGGAACTCCTCCGGGTTACAGAACTCCATCATGACCTGACGACACACGCCGCAGGGAGCCGCGTACTCCTTTAACTCCTTGTTCATGCCGCCCACCACACAGATGGCATCAAATTCCAGCACGCCCTCACTGACTGCCTGAAAGAACGCGGTGCGCTCCGCGCAGTTGCTTGGGGTATAACCTGCGTTTTCGATGTTGCAGCCGCCGTAAACGGTTCCGTTTTTGGCTAACAGCGCCGCTCCCACATGAAAGTGGGAATACGGCACATAGGAATAATCCATCATGCTGATGGCCTTACCGATCAGCGCTTCAATCTGATCTTTTTCCAGTTTCTTCATCAATCCTAAACTCCTTTATTGCCCTGTGGATCAGCATCACTTCCGTGACAGATCCACAATTAATATCCGGTTGCCTCTTCCTGCTTCACCAGCTTAATGATGCGGCTGGTTCCCAGGCGGTCAGCGCCCAGAGAGAGGAACTTTTCTGCGTCAGCCAGGGAAGAAATGCCGCCTGCTGCCTTCATCTTCACATTCGGTCCGATGTGCTCGGAGAACAGCTTGATATCCTCAAAGGTTGCTCCTGCTTTGGAAAATCCGGTGGAGGTCTTGATGTAATCTGCTCCTGCTTTCGTTACCACCTCGCACATGCGGATTTTCTCTTCATCGGTTAAAAGACAGGTCTCAATGATAACTTTCAGAATTTTGGAACCGCATGCCTTTTTCAGGGTGCGGATTTCCTCCTCAATGCAGTCAAACTTGCCGTCTTTCGCCCAGCCGATGTTGATGACCATATCGATCTCATCCGCGCCGTTGGCCAGAGCGTCCTTGGTCTCAAACTCTTTGGCTGCTGTGGTCATATAACCATTTGGGAAACCGATAACGGTGCAGACTGCCATCTTATCCTGCACATACTCCTTTGCCTGTTTTACATAGGACGGCGGAATGCAGACGGAAGCGGTTCCGTATGCCACAGCGTCATCGCAGATCTGTTTGATTTCTGCCCAGGTTGCGGTCTGGGTCAGCAGGGTATGGTCCACATGTTTTAAAATTTCTTTCTCGTTCATTGTATGAATTTCCCTTCTGTTTTATCCTGTCGGATTCTTCGAATCCATTTCTTTAACGGCGTTATTACGCCAGTTCCAGTGCGATCTCCATCATCTTACGGAAGCCAAGCTGACGGTCCTCTGCGCTCAAGTGCTCATTGGTATAAAGATGATCGGAAATGGTCAGCATGCAGAGTGCCTTCTTTCCGGCCTTTGCCGCGTTCATGTAAAGCGCTGCCGCCTCCATCTCCACAGCCAGAACGCCCATGCCACGCCACAAATCGTTGACATTGCCCATGGCGTTGTAGAATACATCGGAGGAAAGCACATTGCCTACGACCACGTTGGTTCCCTGGCGTTTTGCGATCTCGACCGCGCGGTTTAACAGCTCATAATCCGCAATCGGCGCAAAGGTTCCCGGAAGTCCGTACTGGTATGCGTAATTGGAATCGGTGCAGGCACCCATGCCAATCACGACATCCATCAGCTTCATGTGATCCTGCAGGGCACCTGCGGAACCAATGCGGATGATCTGGTCTACATCGTAGAAGTTAAAAAGCTCATAGGAATAGATTCCGATGGACGGCATTCCCATTCCGCCACCCATAACAGAAATCTCTTTTCCCTTGTAGGTTCCGGTATAGCCGAACATATTGCGGACTGCGGTCACCTGTCTCGGGTTTTCCAGATAAGTCTCCGCAATGTACTTTGCCCGCAGCGGATCTCCCGGCATCAGTACGGTTTTTGCGAAATCGCCGGCTTTGGCACTGTTATGCGCAGTTGGTGTATTCGTCATAATTTTCCTTCTCCTTTTCTTCCCCATAAAGATTTAGTTTTTTTCAGGCCTGCACCCACGGACACGCCGAAAATACAGACCTGGATCAGTTTTAAAAGAACATTTTTATTTGGATTTTACAAAGATCTTGCCGTTTGCGGCCGGTGTATGTGCCTTGCCGACAAACAGAACCAGGGCCACAATGGTTACCACGTACGGGATCATGGAGATCAGGTTCGGGGATACCAGATTGCTCTGGGCTGCCAGGGATTTGATACCGCTGCACAGGCCAAAGAGCAGGCATGCCTTGGTTGCGCCCTCCGGCGAGAATTTACCGAAGATAACCGCTGCGATCGCGATGAAGCCCTGTCCCACGATAACGCTCGGACGGAACTGGTTGATGGTTGCCAGGGTTACGAAGGCTCCGCCCAGGCCTGCCAGGAAGCCGGACAGGATCACACAGGTGTAACGCACTTTGTAAACATCAATACCCAGAGACTCGCATGCCTCCGGATGCTCTCCGACTGCTCTTAAGTGAGCGCCGAATTTGGTCTTGTAGAACACAAACCAGCAGACAAATGCCAGTACAAATACAAGATACGCAACCGCGTATACGTTCAGAACATTGTTCCAGAAGGAACCGGTCGGGAACACGCCCTCAAACAGCTTCGGCAGCTTGCAGCTCGGATCCATGGCCGGGGTATCGGATGAGTTGTTGTACATGGCCTTGCAGAGGAACAGTGCCAGGCCAGGTCCAAGGAAATTGATAGCCGTACCGGCAATGGTCTGGTCCGCATGGCAGGAAATACATGCGTAAGCATGGATGAGTCCAAACAGGGCACCTGCCAGACCGGCACAAAGGAACGCGATCCAGCCGTTTCCGGTGGTCAGTCCCATAACTGCTCCGGTGAAGGCACCAATGGTCATCATGCCCTCAATACCGATGTTGACAACTCCGCTTCGCTCGGAGAAGCAGGAGCCAAGAGCCGCAAGAAGAAGCGGCGGCGTTGCGATCAGGGTCGCATTGATCAGAAGACCAAGGTCTTTTATTAATTCATTCATCTTACTTTGCCTCCTTCTTCTTTGCTGTCTTCAGGACAAAATACTTAAACACATGGGCAATCGCGATCAGGAGAACTACGCATCCCATGATGATATCGACTACCTCAGACGGTGCTTTTACAATACTCAGCTTGGATCCGCCGTACTTCATGGCGCCGTAGAACAGGCCGGAGAAAATGCAGCCGATCGGGTTGGAGGAACCGATCAGGGCAACGGTAATGCCCTCGAAACCAAAACCTTCCTGTCCGGCAAACTGGCTTAAACGGCCGGACATACCAAGGACCTGCACTGCTCCGCCAAGACCGGATAACAGGCCGGAAATCCCAAGCGCAGTCAGGATGGACTTATTGGCATCGATGCCGCCATACTCTGCGGCACTGCTGTTGAAGCCTACTGCTTTTAACTTATAACCCAGAGTAGTCTTCTCGATAATGATCCAGATCACGATAGCCGCGATCACTGCCAGTACAAAGCCCCAGTGCGCGCTGCTGCAGCCAAGGGCGTTGCGCATGCCCTCCGGAAGAAGCAGTCTTGCGGAAGCCGCGATATCCTGGGTAGCCTCGGTCTTATCACGATGGATGAACGGCAGGTTTACCGTATAGTTGGATAAGTAGAAGGCAATCCAGTTGAACATGATGAAGGACAGCACCTCATGGATGCCGCGCTTTACTTTCAGGACACCTACGATCAGGGACCAGATGCAGCCTGCTGCCGCTGCAGCCACCAGGCATACCAGCGCGTGGATTCCAGCCGGAAGCTTTAACGTAACACCCAGGATACATGCTACCAGGCCGCCGATAACGAACTGGCCCTCTGCACCAATGTTAAACACACCTGTACGGAAGGAGAACGCTACACTAAGACCGGTAAAGATCAGCGGAGCTGCGTAAACCAGGGTCCATACCAGATACTTCGGTTTGCTGAAAATACTGCTGAAGAGCTTTCCAAAAGCCACAGCCGGGCTGATGCCCGCGATGGTTAAGAAGATGGCTCCTACCAAAAAACCAATGACGATCGCAATGATGGTGTAGAGTACATTGCTTTCGAGAATACTTTTCTTCTTATTCATTTGTCTTCTTTCCTCCTGCCATCATAAATCCGAGTTTCTTCTCATCTGCGTTCTTGCCCGGTACGCTTCCTGTGATCTGGCCGTCAAAGATAACCTCAATGCGGTCAGACAGGCTCATGATCTCGTCCAGCTCGAAAGAAACCAGCAGTACCGCACGGTTCTTATTGCGCTGCTCTACCAGGTACTTGTGTACGAACTCAATTGCGCCGACATCCAGTCCACGGGTTGGGTTTACCGCGATCAGCAGATCCTTGTCATTGGTTACCTCGCGGGCAATGATGACCTTCTGCTGGTTACCGCCGGACAGAGTTCCGGACGGAGCCTCTGCGCAGCCGCGCGGGCGCACATCGAATTTTTCGATCAGATCCAGCGCGTGCTCTTTGATGGCCTTCCGGTCCAGAATGCCGTGTTTTGAATACGGTGCTTCCTCAAAGTGCTGCAGGATCAGGTTGTCCTCGTTGGAAAATTCCAGAATCAGTCCGTGCTTCTGACGGTCAGCCGGAATACTGGAAATGCCGTTGTCAAAGGTCTCCTTCGGAGTCTTGTTGAAAACATCTTTACCCAGCATGGTGATGGTGCCGGATTCTGCCTTTCGAAGACCAGTCAGGATTTCAACCAGCTCCGTCTGTCCGTTTCCATCGACACCGGCCAGACCTACGATCTCGCCCTTTCTGACATCCAGGTGGAAGCCCTTTAAGATCTCAACGCCGCGGTAATCCTTTGCATGCAGATCCTCCACATGCAGAACCACCTCGCCGGCTTCCTGGTCTTTCTTGTCTACCTTAAAGTTAACATCACGGCCTACCATCATGGCAGCCAGCGCGTTTTCATCGACATCGGCCACTTTGACCGTCTGAATGTATTTACCCTGACGGATAATGGTACAGTTATCGGAAGATGCGGTGATCTCCTTTAACTTATGGGTGATGAGGATGACGCTCTTGCCGTCCGCAGTCAGGTTGGAAATGATTTCCATCAGGCCCTCGATCTCCTGCGGAGTCAGGGACGCGGTCGGCTCGTCCAGGATCAGGGTCTCCGCGCCGCGGTACAGCACCTTCAGGATCTCCACACGCTGCTGCATGCCAACGGAGATATCCTCTACCTTTGCGTCCGGATCTACCTTCATGCCGTAGCGCTCAGACAGCTCCAGTACCTTTTTCTTTGCGGTTTCCTTGTCTACGGTCAGACCCTTGACCGGCTCCATGCCCAGAATGATATTCTCGGTTACGGTGAATGGCTGGATCAGCATGAAATGCTGGTGTACCATACCGATTCCGATATCAATGGCATCCTTCGGACTGTTAAAATGAACCTCTTTTTCATTGATAAAGATCTGTCCACTGGTCGGTTTGTACAGTCCGCAGAGTACGTTCATCATGGTACTCTTTCCGGCTCCGTTCTCACCTAAGATTGCGTGCACCTCTCCTTTGTGCACCGTCAGGTTGATATGGTCATTCGCGGTAAAGTCGCCAAATTTCTTGACGATGTCTTTCATCTGGATTATAACTTTACTCTCATCCATATGGCTTATTCTTGCCACGGCTTGGTCCCTCCTGTATTTTCTTTTATTTAGATCAGAATGATATTCTGAAAACCTTTTTCCCTCAATATATCTGCCAGATATGCCAGGTACTTCTGGTCCGGCACCTGGAAATGGGAATACTGCTCCCGCACGCCCATCGGACGATAGGCAATGATCTTAATCCGGATATCTCCGTATTCCAGATACGGCGCCAGGAAATCTCCCATCTCCCGGATGCTTTTTTCGGTGTCGTAAAGATCCGGCACAATGACGGCCCGCACCTCATAAAGCTTTCCGGTTTTTGCCAGATAATCCGCGTTTTTCAGCACCATCTCATTGGTAACACCTGCTACCTTTACATGCTCCGATGCCTCAAAGGCCTTGATGTCCAGCATAACACCGTCCGACACTTCCATGAGTTCCGGATACTGCTCAAACGGAATCATGCCGTTGCTGTCAATCAGCGTGCCCAGACCGTCTTTTCTGGCCAGGCGGAACAGTTCTGTCAGAAATTCCGGCCAGAGCATGCACTCGCCGCCGGAAACGCTGATGCCCCGGATAAACGGGATCTGCTTTTTCACGCGGGCATACACTTCCTCCGGCGTCATCTCGCAGGTACGCGGGGAACTGTCATGGGGACAGACATGAATGCAGGTATCACACTGCACGCATTTGGATGGCTCAAACACTACTTTTCCATCCTCTCCCACAGACAGCGCACCCACCGGACACTGCTTCACACAGACGCCGCACTGCACGCACAGCTTTCTGGTCTCCGGATTGTGACAGTATTTGCAGTCAATGTTACAGCCCTGTAAAAAGATGGCCGTCCGGTTTCCCGGACCATCCACACTGCTGAATGGAATGATCCTGTTTACCACTGCTTTCATTTAGCGCACCTTTCTTTCCAGAATGTGGCCGTTTCTTGCAGCGCCAAGTCCCAGTGCGGTAGTATCCTGAAGCACAGCCTCGCCGCCTGCCAGTTTCTCCAGCTCAGAACGCTTTACCAGATAACCGGTTACACGGATCACGTCGCTGTCGCTGGAGTAGAAGGACAGGTAACGCAGATCCATCTTAAAGGAGCCTTTGATGATATCCAGCACATACTCCGGATTTCTGTGTACGGTCATGTCGATCGGGAAGATATCACCGGTACCGGAGGTAAAATATTTGTGGAATTTCTTTAATACATTCAGCTGGTCGATGAGCTCGTCCGGCTCCTCACCGATCGGGATTCTGGTACCCGGAGTTACATTCTCGTCTTCCGCCAGACCCACCTGCGCGTGAAGCAGGAAGTGTCCACCGGTTCCCTCACAATATTTATTCTTGTGGTTTAAGTTAAACTCCTTGATGATCTCCATGATCTCAACGCCCAGGTTGTTGGCATTTTCATCGTGGCCGAAGCGTCCCTTGATGCCTTCTTTCTCAAACAGGATGTTGACGCAGTCCGCCAGGCCCACCAGGCCGTACATGCCGGAGAAGCGGTCTCTGTGGATGAAGCCCTCTTTGGCCAGGAAGTTGTTCTCGAAGAATCCGCTCTCTTCCACCTCAAATTTGATCCTCGCATCCATGTAGCGTGCCATGATGTCCAGAACATACGGAAGCTCACGCTCCTTAAAGTCCTGAATGTTCTTCGCGCGCTTCGCGATGTTGCCCAGCACCAGACGGCACAGGGTGTAAGCGCCGCCGCCAAGTAAAAGGCCGTTGTAGCAGCTTGCGATCACGTAATTCTCACCCAGCTCGCTCTTGAACATCTTGTGGTTTGCGAAGCTCGGCTTTGCGCTGTGCATTGCGCAGTCGATGGCTTTCAGCGCGAAATCATCCGGAGTGATGTCTTCATCGTACTTGAAGCTTAAGTTCGGAACAGCGTTCTCCAGCTCTTTCTCAGCCTCTAAAAGCAGACGTCCTGCCTTGGTATCACGCGGCCCGATGTTTGCGTGGGAGAAGGAATCCAGGATGGTACGGTCCATCTGGGTGAGGAACAGCTTCAGCATCTTCTTTGCCTGTGCCTCATCTACCGTGTCGATGTACGGCTCTAACAGTTCATCTAACTGGCCCACATAGACCGGATAGTTGGTAACACTCGGTACATGCTTGTAAAAGATCATCAGGCTGTTTAATGCTTCGTACAGATCGGTTGGCGGGTCCAGCTGGAGGAATTTGCTTCCCTCTTTTAAAAACTTTGCGTAGTCCGGAATGATATAACGCGGACGCATCGGCGCATGGCCCTCAGACAGATCGCAGATGCACTTGCGGTCGATCGGCACATTTAACAGTTCATCCAGACCTTCTGGAAGATCCAGCACTTCCATGAGAGAATCTGCCTGGTTTGCAAGACAGGTCAGCTTCTGCTCATGGGTCAGAGTTGCACTCTCAATGATCTCCAGAATATTTTTTCTTGTTTCGTTGACCCTTTCCATAGAAATGTCACGCATAATAACAACTTCCTCCTCTATGATGTATGTGAATATTATTCGTTATCTTCTTTGATCAGCTTCCGAATGGCCTCCACTGCCACACGGATAGCCATATCGGTATCATGGGCTACCGGATTGGGCAGGCCCTGTTTTTCCCGCTCCTGGTTCGCCATGACCAGAAATACGGAACCGCAGCGCACATGCAGGGTGCTGGCTACAATAAATAATGCTGCGGACTCCATCTCAGAAGCCAGGCATCCCAGGCGCTTCCACGCCTCCCACTTATTTAAAAGCTCATAGCTCACCGGCATGGTCTCCGGGGAGTGCTGGCCGTAAAACGCGTCCTTACACTGCACCACACCCACATGGCAGGTCTGGCCCAGTTCCTTTGCGGAAATCCGCAGCGCGTTGGTCACATCAAGGTCTGCCACTGCCGGAAACTCGATGGGCGCATATTCCCTGCTGGTTCCTTCCATGCGGACGGCACCGCTGGCTACCACCACGTCCGCGCTCTTGACATCCAGCTGCATACCGCCGCAGGTTCCTACGCGGATAAACGTATCCGCTCCGCACTTGACCAGCTCCTCCATGGCGATGGAGGCAGACGGGCCGCCGATACCGGTAGAAGTTACACTGACCTTCACACCGTCCAGATAACCGGTGTAAGTTACATACTCCCGGCTGTCTGCCACCAGCTTCGCGTCATCAAAATAGGCCGCAATCTTGGCACAGCGCTTCGGGTCTCCCGGAAGAATCACATAACGCCCTACCTCGCCCTCTCCCACCTGAATATGATACTGTTTATCTGGATTTTCTGAATACTTCATCTGTCATTCCCCCGTTTCATTGTTCTGAACTCTTACCAGTTTTCTGATTCTCTGGTATTGTTCCCAGGTCATCACGATATTCCAGCCGTCCCTTGAAATCAGGCCCTGTTCCTCCAGTTCCTTTAACGCTCTGGTGATGGTCCGCTCGGACACGCCTGTCACCTCGGAAAAATCTTTCCGGCTTAAATACATGCTGTAGGTATCGCGTTTTCCATAGGTTTCATATAAGTTCGTAAGAATGAGATAAACCCGTTCATTGCCGGGAAGCATGACATAAAGCCGTTCTTTTCTAGACTGTTCCAGAAGATAGCCGATGATCCGCTGAGTCTCCAATCGCAGGGCAGATACATCGTTCAAAATCCATTTTCTGCAGACATCTCCCGGTATCTTTAAAAACAGGCTGTCCTGGGTGGTGGCCAGCGTGGTCTTATAATGGCTCATATAGCCCAGAATTTCCATGGTTCCGAATATCTCAATGGGCTCAAAATGGCAGAAGCCGTATACGGTTTCCCGCACCCGGTAATCTACCGCGGACACACTTCCCTTTAACAGGATAAACACCTTGTCTGCCGGTGCTCCCTCCTGGATAAACGTGGTTCCCGCCGGCATCCGCACCACCTGGATACTGCTCTTTAAGCTTTCCGGCGCATAGGTAAAGTAGCTGTTCAAATAATTCTGCTGCTTTGCACTCAGTCTGCTGATTACGTCATCTGCTTCGCTCATTTTGTTCATTTCTCCGGTTTTATCTCTACTATACCATGTTTATATCACATTTTCCCTGAACAAGAAAGGACAAATGTCAGTTTTAGCCTGTATTTCTCTTCGAAATTTGCCATTTGGCAGATTTTACTATTTTTACCCTCAAAAACCCCTCTTTTTACATAGCAACACGGGGCCCGCATTGCTGCGGGCCCCGCGCCAGATAGTCTGGATGTTGTTGCTTCAGAGACGAACCGTAGTGATTAGTCTAACTGATATACGTCGCCGTATTTTGCCTCGAAGGACTCCTTGTCAGCCGGAACCTCGATCTCGCCGCTCACGATCTTCTCTTTCACCTCGTTCACTGCGTCGATTACTTCCGGTGCGATCAGATCCTGGCTCGGAGCGATATCTACGCCGCCTGCTGCCAGATCGAAGGACTGGATACCACCCTCAAGGGTGCCGTCGATGAGCTCCTCTACTGCGTTGTATACAGCGTTGTCTACTCTCTTCATAGCGGAGGTCAGAACGGTGTTCGGAGCGATGCTGGACTGGTCACTGTCTACGCCGATTGCGTATACGCCTGCCTCCTGGCATGCCTCGATAACGCCAAGGCCGGTTGCACCTGCTGCCTGGAACACGATATCAGCGCCGTTGGTGATAGCGGTGTTTGCCATGGTCTTACCGGTAGCGGAATCAGCAAAAGAGTTTGCGTTGAACTGCTGAACGGTGATGTCCGGGTTAGCATCCTTCGCACCTGCATAGTAGCCGTAACCAAACTGGTTCATGGTCTCGTTGGTCATACCAACTACGAAACCGATGTTATTGGTCTTGGTGGTCAGGCCTGCAACATAACCTACCAGGTAAGAAGCCTGCTCAGCGTGGAAGATCAGGCTGGTTACGTTCGGAAGGTCGATGGAAGAATCATCGATGATAGCAAACTTGGTATCCGGGTTTGCCTCTGCTGCTGCTCTGGTTGCGTCTGCCAGCATGTAGCCTACGCTGATGATCAGGTCATAATCCTCATCTACGAAGGTCTCCATGTTCGGAGCGTAGTCAGCATCGGTAGCGGACTCTAAGTAGTTCACGGTAACGCCAAGCTCCTCGCCTGCTCTCTCAAGGCCTTCCCAGGATGACTGGTTGAAGGAACCGTCGTTTACGCCGCCTACATCGGTGATCAGGCCGATTTTAAACTCGGAAGCATCTTTACTCGGTGCTGCCTCCCCGGTCTTCTCTGCGCTCTCGGAAGCCTCCTCTTTCGCTGCAGCTGCAGTGGTTTCTGCGCTGCTGTTAGAGTTGCTACCTCCGCATGCGGTCATGGATGCTGCCATGGTACCAGCTAATAATACAGCCAGCATTTTCTTTTTCATAAGTTCTTCTCTCCTTTTTGGGTTTTCGGGCAAAAAAGCCTTATTATTATAGTAACATCATTTCAGATAAAAGAAAAGGACAATTTAACATGAATTTTACTAATAAATTTCAATCATAAACTGTCCTTGTATCAAATCTTATTTAATTTTCATGAAAAGGCCTGCTTTTTTCAGAACCGGACGCACCGCCATATACGGGAGTTTGACACATCAAAATTAAAAAGGATACTGCAAAGCCTTGAAACAGGCTTATTTTTTTGTCAAATTTTTGTTTTTATTATATAGTAATATTTGGTGATATATGTTATAATAATGACAGAGGTGATCATTATGCGTGTAACAACATCAAAATCGAAAAATTCTGAGTCATTTTATATTACACAATCCTATACAAGTGCTCAGGGAAAAAGTACTTCAAAAACAATCCGTAAATTAGGTACTTTGGCTGATTTATCAAAACAACTTCATACGGATCGCGAAGGGGTTCTCGCATGGGCAAATGAACAAGCCCGTCTTGAAACTCTGAAATATAAAAGTGAAAAAGAAGATGCAACTGTTATGATTCCATTCCATTCAAATCGGTTCATGGACT